>ULRS01008960.1_pt1 | contig 12105 bp, 7 predicted proteins | sample 1955671 | NCBI WGS metagenome assembly ULRS01 (sample SAMEA4835689, study PRJEB28245) | human gut metagenome | biome: gut microbiome; material: fecal sample | place: Denmark | collected 2008
AACTTAACAGCATTACCCGAAGGGGGAAGCAAGACGTTACGGCGCTAACAATTTCCTTAACTTAATAGCCTTCCCCTCTAGGGTAAGGTGCCCCGCAGGGGCGGATAGGGTGACTATGGCATGAAAGACAGCTGGGATAAGGTTTCCCGGTCACTCCTATGAGAGCTGCAAGTCCCCCGCGGCAGATTGAACGCGAAAATGAGATGATCGTTATTTCACATCGCCTTTTGATTTGCAAAATATGTGATGTCGGTTATACCCCAAAGTGAAAAAAGGATGATATGCGGGCTGCTTTTCCTCAAGACGGTGCGCCCGATGATATTGAAAGTCATTGGTTGGAAGTGTAAAATTAAAAAAGATTGATGCGATCGAGGACGGAAGTTAAGAATCATACAAAGGAACGGTCAAATGATGAAGAAAAATCATGAGGAAAAGCATAAAGGAAAGCATAAAACGGAGGCACGGATCAAAATCTATTGCGTGCTCATGGGTGTGATCTCTTTTCTTTTTTGCTTTGCGGCAGGCTCGCTGATACTCCGTTATATGGAAAAAGAACAGAAAGATATGGCGATGTATACAGCGAAAATTACAGCAAGCCGTGTGGAGATGCAGCTTGAGAAGTATGTGCAGATCTCCGATTTCATGGCCAATCGGATCCTCGCCGGGGGTGAGCCGGATCAGGATGCATTCTCTGAAACGGCAAAGGCATTTCCCAATGAAGACGGTGTGGTCAAGGCTTATGAGCTGGCGCCGAATGGGGTGGTCACCGATATCTACCCTATGCAGGGGAACGAGAAGGCGCTGTCGCTGAATCTTTTGACACAGCATGAAAGATATTATGATGCACTTCGGGCAAAGGAGACCGGGAAGTATACGCTGGGAGGTCCCTATACGCTGAAGCAGGGCGGGCAGGGAGCGCTGCTCTTTACGCCGGTGTACCTCCCGGACGGAAGGGGACACCATTCATTTTGGGGATTCGTTGTTATTGTTATTGACTGGCAGAAATTTTTGAATGAAACGGGATTGGATCAACTATCCAGGTCTTCCTTCCTATATGAGATCAGGACGCACAACAACAAAGACGGACAGCCTGTGACGATCGCCAGCGGACAATCGGGTATGCCGAAAGATCGCCTGACTGTGACTTGCGAGATCCCGAATGCGATATGGTATTTTGACATTATGCCTGTGAATGGGTGGATTCCGCCCGCGTACTGGATCGCTGACGGTGGGATTTCAGGGCTTCTCGCCATCTTGATCGTTACGATTTTTTATCAATTTCTGAGGAGAAGACGTCGGGAAACAGAGCATGCGGCCGAACTGCAGCGCTCAGCTTATCGGGAAAAAAGTGCGAATGAGGCAAAGACTCGGTTTTTGTTCAACATGAGCCACGACATACGGACGCCGATGAATGCCATCGCCGGATTTGCCGGTCTTTTGGAAAAGCATCTGGATCGTCCGGAAAAGGCGAGGGAATATCTGAAGAAAATGCAGGTGTCGAGTACGCTATTGACGACGATCATCGATCAGGTGCTGGAAATGGCACGTATCGAAAGCGGGACGGCTCGGCTGAATCTTTCCCCGGAAGACCTGATGGATATGTGGCAGTCCGTGGAGACGGTTTTTGAGGCGGATATCAAAGAAAAGCAGCTGCATTTTTCATCAGAGGTAGAGATCCAGCATCGCTATGTCCTTTGCGATAAAACAAGGGTGCAGGAAATCTTCTTAAACATTGTAAGCAATGCCATCAAGTATACGCCGGCAGGGCAGGCGATCCATATCAAGCTTTGCGAAGTGACTCCAAGTGAAGCGGAAAGGGCGCGCTATATTTTTACCTGCCAAGATACGGGGATCGGTATGAGCCAGGATTACCTGCCTCATATTTTCGAGGAGTTTTCTCGAGAGCGCTCTTCTACAGAGAATCAAGTCATCGGGACCGGACTGGGACTTTCCATCGTCAAGTCCATGATCGAGCTTATGGGAGGCACGATCCATGTCGAGAGTCGTAAGGGCTGCGGGACATGCTTCCGCGTGGATCTCCCCCTGAATCTGACCGATGAATCGGAAGTCAAAAGGGAAGAAACAGAGGCGGCGTCAGACCAGGGGGCATCATTGGCTGAGAAACGCATTCTCCTTGCTGAGGATAATGATCTCAATGCGGAGATCGCCTGCGAGCTTCTGGAAGAGAAGGGGATCTTGGTGGAGCGTGCAGAAGACGGACAGGTCTGCTGCGACCGTCTCATCAAGGCAGCAGACGGATACTACGATCTCATTCTTATGGACATCCAGATGCCGCGCATGAATGGCTATGAGGCGACGAGACGGATCCGAAAGCTGAAGGATCCGAAGAAATCACAGATCCCCATCATTGCCATGACGGCGAATGCTTTCGCAGAAGACAGGCAGGCGGCAAAGGATGCCGGCATGAATGATCATGTGGCAAAGCCGATCCATATAGACATTCTCTTGTCTGTGCTCAAGAAATATGTATAGCGGGAAGGAGCTGTGAAGAAATGAATCCTCGTTTCTTCACAGCCCTTTTTTACTTTGCTTTCATTTGGTTCAAGGTTCAGGGTTCAGGGTTCAGGGTTCAAGGTTCAGGGGTGAGGTGGCGGCTTCGCCGCCTTTTTTAGATGATGGTATTCTCGTATCGCAGCCTTCCCCTCTAGGGGAAGGTGCCCGAAAGGGGCGGATAGGGTGACTATGGTATGAAAGACAGCTGGGATAAGGTTTCCCGGTCACTCCCATGAGAGCTGCAAGTCCCCCGCGGCAGATGGAATGCGAAAATGAGAGGATCGTTATTTCACATCGCCTTTTGCGTGTCAGAAAGCGGTTTTCCTTATGCGTGACGTCTCCGCTGATTTGCGCCTTTATGTTATAATCGAAGGTGGAAAAGTAACGAAAGGGAGAGACGAAATGGAGATCGCTCGTAAGTTTTACATCATGACGGCCAGCATAGGGACGGGGCACAGCCAGGCGGCGCGTGCCATCGCGGAAGCGATCCAGCGCACGCATCCAGCGGACTCGGTGCAGGTCCTTGACTTCGTATCGAGCAATCTTTTCTCCATCGATCACATCATCAAGGATGGCTATCTCAAAATGATCGACGTCTTTCCTGAGATGTATGACCATCTCTACAGTGATTCGCAGATGAGCCGCTTCGGGCAGTTCTCGCAGAAGATGCTGTCTCTTTCCTTTAAACGCAGAATGAAGAATCTCATCATGGCCACGAAGCCGGATGCGATGATCTTCACGCATCCTTTCCCGGCAGGGGCAGCAGACCTTTTGAAGGCGGAGGGCTCGATCTCGATCCCGCTGCTCGGCGTGATCACGGATTTCGATATTCACCAGCTCTGGATCGACCGCTATCTTGACGGGTATTGTGTCGCGACGCCGGATCTGAAGGACCTGCTGGAGACGTATGATATCGATGGCAGCCGCATCCATGTGACAGGTATCCCAGTGCGCCGTGCTTTTTACGAGAAAGCGAAGGAGAGAGAGGCCTTTGAAAAGGGGACGGTACTCGTCATGGGCGGTGGTCTCGGGCTCGGTAATGTCGTGGATAATATCGCTCGTCTCGATGAAGTGGAAGAGATCTCGAAATTCATCGTCGTGACCGGGAAGAATATCAGTCTCTACGAAAAAGTGGCTGCTCTTGCCGAGAAGCTAAAGCATCCCGTGGAGCTTCACAGCTATACAAATAAAGTGGCGGAGATGATGGCAAGGAGTGAGATCCTTGTGACAAAGCCGGGCGCACTTACGTGTACAGAGGCGATGGTGATGCATCTGCCCATGGTGCTGGTCAATACGCTGCCCGGACAGGAGCGTGCGAATGCCATGCATATGAAGAACCTTGGCTGCGCGGAATGGGTGAAGCGGGGAGAACTCGCAGACTCGGTACGCGCTATCCTTCGTGATCCGCTCGTTCGGAAGAAAATGGCAGATGCCTGCAGCGTCGCTCCGAGCGGCAGTGCGGAGCAGGTGGCGAAGGTATTATACGATTTGGCAGGAAAGCAGTGACGGATGACCGGTAGCATTGACTGCTTTTCGCTACTTCACTGCTCTCAATTCTGAAAGATGTGATACACATGGACTCTTTATTCGACATGTCCCCGGAGGTGGGGAAGCGGTATGCCCCCTTGGCGGATCGCATGCGCCCCAGGCGGCTTGAAGACATCGTCGGACAGGATGCTGCCGTTGGACGGCAATCTTTTCTTTATCGCATGATAGAGCGGGATACGATCCCATCCCTCCTTCTTTTTGGTCCGCCGGGATGTGGGAAGACGACGATCGCATCGGTCATTGCGGAAATGACAAAGAGCTGCTTCATCAAGGTGAATGCGACCTCGAGCGGGATCAAAGAGATCCGGGATGTTGTTTCCAAAGCAAAAGAAGAGCTCTCGTACTACCAGCGGCGGACGATTGTTTTCATCGATGAAATCCACCGTTTCAATAAGGGGCAGCAGGATGTGCTTCTGCCCTATGTGGAGGATGGGACATTCATCCTCATCGGTGCGACGACGGAGAATCCCTATTTTGAGATCAACGGGCCGCTGCTCTCCCGCCTGCGGCTGATCCATCTGAAGCGACTTACTGATGAAGCGATCGTCTCGGTGCTTCATCGCGCGCTCGATGATGAAAAGTATGGGCTGGCGATTCATCGCTATACGGCAAAACCGGAGGCGCTTGCTCTCATTGCTGCCTACGCCTCAGGAGATACGCGCGTCGCGCTGAATCTCTTGGAGCAGTCGACATCCATGCTGATGGATGGAGGCTCTCTGACAGAGAAGGAGATCGGCGAGGTGGCAGGTGTTCAGATCTCCAGCTATGATAAGCAGGGAGACTACCATTACAATATCGTTTCCGCTTTCATCAAGAGCATGCGAGGGAGCGATCCTGATGCAGCGTTGCACTATCTGGCGCGTATGATCGACGGAGGAGAGAAGACGTCCTTCATTTCAAGGCGCATCATGATCTGCGCAGCGGAAGATGTGGGTCTGGCAGATCCGCGAGCGCTGCAGGTGGCGGTATCAGCGGCGCAGGCGGCAGAAATGGTCGGTTTTCCTGAGTCGCAGATCATCCTTGCGGAAGCCGTACTCTATATTTGTCTGGCGCCGAAGAGCAACAGCGCCTGTTCCGGCATTTTTGCCGCTGAAGGGGAGGAAAAGACAAGGAAGGACTGGTCCATCCCCGCGCACCTCATGGACTCGCACTACAGCGGAGCGAAGAAGATGGGGCTTGGCATCGGATATAAGTATCCTCACGATTTCGGCGGATGGGTAGAGCAGCAGTATCTTCCCGATGAGCTCATAGGACACCAGTACTATAAGCCCCGCCCGCTCGGGCAGGAAGGCGACATGGTGCGCGCTTGGTGGGCGAGAAGAAAGGGAAGTAAGTGACTGGTAGACTAGTGACTAGTGACTAGTGGCTAGGGATTAGAAATCTAAAATGACTGGTGACTAAATACCACCCCCGCTGAACCCATAGAACCCGCCCCCTCTTTCACATGCAAGCAAAGGGCAGCACGCCCCACGACCTAATAAAGGAGATATAACCATTTATCCATGAAAAAGAAGACAGCAAGCCGGAGACGGACGACGAGAGTGCAGAAGAGCGAGGAGAAGAGCTATGAGATCACAGGTGTGATCCTCTTCCTCTTCGGCCTTTTCATTCTCTTTAGTCTTTTTAGCGACAGTACCGGTTTTTTCGGAGATATTACGAATAAAGGCAGCCATTTCCTCTTCGGATTCGGCGCGCCTTTCTGCGCCCTTTTGATGATGTTTTTCGGTGGGCGCTATGCCGTGACATCGAAAGGAATTTCCTGGGACAGGCGCGTTGCGCTGGTCATCCTGCTGGTGCTGCTCCTCTTCATGGCGGTGCATCATTTTCTGGTTCCTTTTGGAAGAGAAATGGATATCCAGTCGATCCTCACCTATGGCGGGATCGTCGGGGCGGGATTCTGCGTCTTTTTCCATGATGCGATGGGATACTGGGGGACGACGCTGGTGCTCCTCGGGGCCATCGTGATCGATGTGCTTATGCTGACGCACTGGTCGCTTTCGCGTGGCGCGCAAAAAGTGGGCTCGAAGGCGCAGGTACTCGGAAAGAAAACAGGCGAGAAGATCGAAGCCGCAGCCACACGGCTCAGGGAAAAGAAAGCGGCGCTGGATGCTGCGAGAAGTGCTGCTCGGCTGGAAGTACTTGATGATAAGCCGACGGAGTTCATTTACAAGAAGAATGAAGAAAATGCGGCAGAATCGCCGGATGAGGAACTGCCGGCAGAAGATATGGCGGTCCCTGCGCAGATGCCGGATGCGGAAGAGCCACCGATTTCCTTAGAAGAGCCTATAAAAGAGCCTATAGAAGAACCTGCCCCAGAAGCGGATAAAGAAGCACAGGAAGAGCCGTGGACGCCAGAGGAGCCGGTCAAGGACATGGAAGAGCCGCCGATACCGCCGCTGTCGGAAGCGGAGGATGAAGTGGCAGAAGAACCGCTGGAAGAACCAGCTGAAGAGCTGGCCGGGGAAGAGAAGCCGGAGGAGGACATTCATCCGATACCGCCAGCGCCCGTCTCAGCAGACCCGGCTCATCCCGCACCAGCTGCGGAAACGGGGCCGGTGTATCAGTTCCCTCCGCTCTCGCTTCTTCATGCGGGGACGGATGCGGGACAGGGAGAGGCGGATGCAGGGCAGAAGGCGGCACTCATCGAGTCGACGCTTGCCAGCTTCGGAGTCCGGGCGAAGGTCGTTCACTACAGCGTGGGGCCGACGGTGACGCGTTTCGAGCTCAAGCCGGAAATGGGCGTCCGCGTGAGCAAGATCGAAGGACTTTCGAATGAGCTTGCCATGGCGCTTGAGGCGACACATATCCGCATCGAAGCCCCGATTCCCGGAAAATCTGCGGTCGGCATCGAGATCCCGAATACGAAGGCGGCCTCTGTGCCGCTTCATGACGTGCTTGCCAGCGATGCCTTTCAGCATGGCAAGGGCCACATCCTTGTGGCCTTGGGAAAGGACATCACCGGGAAGACGGTCGTGACCGATCTGGCGAAAGCCCCGCATCTTCTGATCGCAGGCTCGACCGGCAGCGGCAAGAGCGTGTGCATCAATTCCATCATCACGAGCATCATTTATCATAGCCGCCCGGATGAGGTGAAGCTCATGCTCATCGACCCAAAGGTGGTCGAGCTGTCTGTCTATAATGGCATCCCGCATCTGCGCACGGAAGTCGTGACGGATATGAAGAAGGCGCAGGGCACATTGAATTGGGCTGTCCGTGAAATGGAGGCCCGTTACCAGCTCTTTGCCGGGGCGAAGGTGCGAAATATCGAAGGGTATAATAAGCTGTATCCTGACAAAAAGATGCCCTATATTTTACTGATCGTCGATGAATTTGCCGACCTCATGAACGTCGCGGCCAAAGAAGTCGAAGTCCTGATCCAGCGTCTGACGCAGAAGGCGCGCGCCGCAGGCATCCATCTGATCCTTGCGACGCAGAGACCGTCAGCCGATGTCATCACCGGCGTGATCAAATCAAATATTCCGAGCCGTATCGCATTCATGGTCGAGTCGGGCCTCAATTCCCGCATCATTCTGGATGAGGGCGGTGCAGAATCGCTGCTCGGCAAGGGCGATATGCTCTTCAAGCAGGCGGGAGCGCTCAGTACTGTCCGTATCCAGGGGGCATTCATCTCGGACGAAGAGGTCGAGGATGTGGTGAACTATGTCAGGGCGGAATGCATCCGTCAGGAAAGCCATGTCGTCTATGAGCCGATCGATCTTTCTATCCCGGAAAAAACAGAGAAAGAGGACGAAATGGTCGAAGAGCAGGATGATCTCATGCCGGAGGCTTCGGAATGGGTGCTCGATACGAAGCGTGCTTCTGTCTCCGCTCTCCAGCGCCGATTCCGCATCGGGTATACCCGGGCCGGCCGTCTCATGGATACCATGGAGCGACTCGGTATCGTAGGCCCTGCGGAAGGGGCAAAGCCAAGAGACATTCTTGTCGATAAGGAGCAGCTTTCTGATATTCTTGCAGGCGGTAAGAAGGAAGAGCCTTCGGACTAGAGAATCGGTTTTCACAAGTATGGCGTTTTCTGCAAAGAGCGCCATACTTGTGACTGCGGATCGGGGACCAGCTGCACGTTTCCTCCGCTTCTCTGATAGAGCCTGTATCGAAATGAGGTGATCCATCTTGAAACGTCTATGCTCCGTCCTACTGTTTCTCCTGCTGGCAGGCGGTGCTTTTTGGGGGATTCTTTGCTATGCGAAGAATCTGGAAGCAGAGCGGCGCCAGGAACAGCATCCTGTGAGCAAAGTCGTCGTGCTGACGGATCTTTCTCCGGATGTGCTGGATCCAGTGAAAGACGCTTTTTATAAAGAACAGGGGCTTGCTGTAGAGATCTCCTATGTATCTGGCGCAGATCTATTAAAGAAGACCTCCGCTGAGGAAAAGGCAGCGGATGTGGTGATCACCAGTCAGGATATCCTGATGCGGATGAAAGAGAACGGAGAGCTCGCAGCCTATTCATCCTCGCGTACGGATACGGCGCTGAATCTTTTCAAGGATGAAGAGGCGTATTGGACAGGTCTTTGGGTGGATCCCATCGTGTTTGCGGTGAATCCGGATTTTCTTAAGAAGCAGAAGCCATTTTCCTATACGTGGGCAGAGGTCTTCACGAGGGAAGAGGCACAGCTTTCGATGACGGACTTCATCGCCGCCGACATGTCGAAGGATCTCCTGATGTGTCTTATCGAGCACTTCGGGCCAGACTATGCGATGGAACTCTTGGGCAGGGCGCAGCAGCATCTTGTACAATATGGGAAGTATCTCTCTACGCCGTCCCGTATGGCGGCGATGGGAAAGTGCGACATCGGGATCTCCGGGCTGAATGAAGTCCTTCGCACGAAGCGGGAGAAAATGCCTGTCATGATCATTTATCCGGAGGATGGCGCTCCCTGGTACCTCTATGGGACAGGGCTTCTGGCAGAAAGCGCACATCCTGAGCGGGGCGAGCGCCTGATAGACTGGCTTCTGGACTCGGCAAAATATAAAAGCATCATGGAAAAGAACGGGAACTACTTCATCTATGTGAATGATGATGCGGCAGAGCCCGATGCGGCCGGCAATGAACTCGTTTTTTGGGAATTAGAAAAAAGATATCTGGATGAAGGCAGAAAGGATCTGCTGAATCTATGGGGAGAAAAAGTACGATTTGGAGGAACAAAGAAGTGACGAAGAAATTAGGATTTATCAGCCTTGGCTGCTCGAAGAACCTGGTCGATACGGAAATGATGGTGGGCATTATGGAGAAGGCCGGCTATGAACTGACCGAGGATTTGGCAGAAGCGCATGTCATCATCATCAATACCTGTACATTCATCGATCCGGCTAAGGAAGAGTCGATCCAGACCATTCTGGAAACCGCGGAATACAAGAAAACGGGTGTCTGTGAACGTCTTGTGGCTGCCGGCTGCCTCTCACAGCAGTACAAGGAAGCGCTTGCGAAGGAGATTCCGGAAGTCGATATTTTCATCGGTACAGACTCCTGGCAGGATATTCTGGATGCCGTGAATGAATCCTATGCCAATGGCGGAGAAAAGGTGTTTAAATTCGGCACCATTCCCTGCGCGAATGAAGAGCTGATCCCGCGTGCATCGCTGACGCCGAAATATACCGCCTATGTGAAGATCGCTGAAGGTTGCAGCAATGGCTGCACGTTCTGCTACATCCCCTATGTACGCGGGCCGATGAGAAGCCGCCCTATTTCTTCCATCGTCCATGAAGTGAGACGTCTGGCGGCTGAAGGGGTGCGTGAATTCAACCTCATTGCGCAGGATCTTTCCTGCTACGGACGCGACCTCGGGACGAATCTCGCAAGCCTCCTTCGTGAGCTCGTCAAGATCGAGGGTGTGAAGTGGATCCGTCTTTTCTATCTCTATCCGACATACTTTGATGATGAACTCTTGGACGTCATCCTGCACGAAGATAAGATCTGCAAGTACGTGGATATCCCGCTGCAGCATATCAGCAATGCCGTGCTCACTCGTATGCACCGCCGCGATTCCTCGGAGAGCATCTATGCTCTTCTTCGCAAGCTCCGCGCTGCCAGACCGCGCATGACCATCCGCACTACGCTCATGGTCGGATTCCCCGGAGAGACAGAGGCTGATTTTCAGGAGCTCTGTGACTTCATTCGGGAGATCAAATTCGACGATATGGGGGCCTTTACATTCTCCCCGCAGGATGGTACGCCTGCGGCGCGCATGACAGATCAGATCGATGAAGAGGTGAAGGAAGACCGCTACCATCAGCTGATGGCGATCCAGGCCGGGATTTCGGAAGAAAACAATGAACGCCTCATCGATACTGACGCGGAAGTCCTCGTCGAGGAAATCATCGAGGATGGCGAGGGACATAGACAGGCCAAAGGCCGTACGTCCTATCAGGCGCCCGAAGTCGATGGGAATGTGTATATCGACAACCCGGGAGATCTCAAGCCGGGCGATTTCGTGAATGTCCATATCACCGACGGATATGCGTATGATCTGATCGCAGAAGTGAAGGAGTAAAAGATGCAAGGTTCAGGTGGATGGGTTCAAGGCTCTCGTGGCGGCTTCGCCGCCAATCGTTAGGCAGGGCGATGCCCGAAAACAGCATGCAAGCCACCAGTCACCAGCCGCCGGTCACTTTTACCCCGATCCCTTTTCTTCCTACAGCCCATCAAGGAGAACATGCATGATCACTGAAATCATTACCACTGGCACCGAGCTCCTGCTAGGGGAGATCGATAACGAAAACAGCCGTTATCTGGCGGAGCTCATGAATGAACATGGATTCACTGTCGCCTTTATGACGACGGTGGGGGATAATCCGGAGCGGATGAGAGCGGCCTTTGCTACGGCACTCTCCCGAGCAGATCTTGTCATCACCTCGGGCGGCCTTGGTTCGACGCAGGGAGACATCACGAAAAAGATCGGTGCCGAGGTACTGGGGCTTCCCTATGTTCTCTTTCCGGAAGAGGCAGTGCGTCTTGCTGCGTACTACAAAGAAAAGGGACGCCCCTATCTGCCCTCTTTATCGCGCCAAGCGTGGTTTGCTGAAGGCGCGGAGCTCCTCAGGAATGAAGCCGGCTCTGCCAGCGGCTGCCTCCTTTCGCATCACGGGAAATTTCTGGTACACCTTCCCGGACCTCCTTTTGAGATGAAGCGGATGGCAGAAAAACACATGCTCCCCTCGCTCAAAAAACGGTTGGGAGAGATGGGGACGATCCGCTCCATGATCCTGCCGATCCCCGGCAGGACGGAGGCGGAGATCGAAGAGACCATCATGGACCTCATCAGGGCGCAGGGAAATCCCACCATCGCCCTTCTTGCACGACCGGGGTATATCGCCCTTCGTGTAACGGCGAAAGCGGAAACGGCAGAGGCGGCCTATGCGCTGATGTCGCCGCTGGTGACAGAGCTCAGGAAGCGGCTCCCCATAGCTGACTATCACATTGAGCAGCATGTGCGGGAAGACCTCGTGGTTCTTCTGGAGAAGACGCATCTTTCCATAAGCGCTGCTGAGTCCTGTACTGGCGGTCTCATCGGAAAGCTGATGACGGATCTTCCGGGCAGCTCTGCTTATTTCAAAGGAAGCGCGGTCACATACTGGAATGAGGCCAAAGAAAATGTGCTGGGGGTCTCTTCGGAGACGCTTTCCCGCTATACGGCAGTCAGCGGAGAAACGGCAAAAGAGATGGCAGAGGGCAGCCGCCGCCTGTATGCATCAGACATTGCCGTCTCGACGACAGGCTACGCGGGTCCCGGAAGAGGGGAACGCGGCGAGCCCGAAGGCACCGTCTTCATTGCCGTCGCGGGCAGTCGCGGTACGGAGGTCCATGAAGAACATTTTCTGGGCTCACGGAAGAGTGTCCGCTATGCTGCCGCAGAGAAAGCGATGTACTATGTGATGGAGTACATCAGGAAACGGATGGGGAAGTAAGCGGCAGGCGGCTTTCCCTGCGTAGCATTTTCCGTGCAACAAAAAAGACACACTCTCTTTTTGATCAGCCCCTGTCAAGTTTATAAAGGAGAATATGGATGAAGCTGTTTTTATGTTCGC
>ULRS01044619.1_pt1 | contig 12039 bp, 6 predicted proteins | sample 1955671 | NCBI WGS metagenome assembly ULRS01 (sample SAMEA4835689, study PRJEB28245) | human gut metagenome | biome: gut microbiome; material: fecal sample | place: Denmark | collected 2008
GAATGTGCCTTACGGAAACTGGTATATCCGTGAGATCAAGCCGCTTACTGGATTCGTCCTTAACGAAACGGTCTATGATGTGAACATCTCAGAGAATGAGCAAGTCGTTGAGATTGAAATCGTCAATGAGTTGCTGCGTGGCAACATCGCTCTTACGAAGGTGGACGCTGAATATACAGATACCAAACTGGCAGGCGCTGTTTTTGAAGTCTACAAGGATTCCAATGACAACGGCGAGCTTGACAGTGAGGACGAGCTGATCGGTACGCTGACCGAAAAGGAAATCGGACAGTATGAAATGAACGATCTGCTCTATGGACGCTATTTTGTGAAAGAGACAAAAGCACCGGAGGGCTTCACGCTGGACGAAGGCGTGTATGAAGTGTTTATTGACACCGACGGAAAGACCTATCAGGTCGAAAATACAGAGGGCAAAGGTTTTGCAAATGAACCTATGCGTGGGAACCTGAAAATCGTGAAAACATCGTCCGACGGAAAAGTGGAAGGCTTTGCTTTCCGCATTACCGGAGCAAACGGCTATGATGTCACCCTTGAAACAGACGAAAAGGGTGAAATCTTCATTGAAGGACTGCGTATCGGCGAGTACAAGATTTCCGAAGTAAATAATTCTGTTTCCGCTATGTATATCCTGCCAGCCGATAAAGAAGCTGCGGTGCAGACAGGCTCTACCACAGTTGTAGAAATGCACAATGAGCTGAGGGATACACCGAAAACCGGAGATGACAGCAAGCTCGGTCTTTGGCTTGCCCTTGCAGGCGTGTCGGTGGCAGGCATAGCAGTCTGCGGTATTCTCGGCTTTAAGAAAAAGAAGAAAAAGGAGGATAACTGATGGAACTGAAAGCTATTATTGGAATTGCTTTGGTCGCCTTTATCGTAGGCGGCTTTATCTTTTTGCAGATCCGTAACAGAAAGAAAAAGTAAGAACTTCTACGGGGGCGGAGTTTAAATACTTCGCCCCCTTTTCTATTTCACAAGGAGGACAAACAGAATGACAAAATTAAAAACAGTAGAAAACAGAGTGCTTGAAATCTTAAAGGATTGTCCGGCTTCTCGTTTTGATGATATGCTCCTCATTCTCCATTACTATAACCGCTACGGATATTTACGGGCGGGCGAACTTCCACTTGAAGATATTGTTTTCAACTACAAAAGCTATGGACTTCCGTGCTTTGAGTCGATTCGCAGAGCAAGACAGCGGGTACAGTCCCTTTTTCCGGAATTGTCCCGCAGTCAAAGTGCTGAAAATAGTGGTGATGTCTGTATTATTATCAACATTCAGTGAGGAGGATTGTTATGGCAGCGAAGAAAAGCGCAAACACCGCTTTGCAGCAGAAAGTAAAGGTGCTGGCAAAGCTCTACGATTCCGGCTGTAAAACCGAAAAGGATTTGAAGTCGCTGAGCCTGCAAAGCATTTTGAAAATCCCCGATATTTCCGTTTCCGATATGACGGTTATTACAGAGCTTCAGGAGCAGATTGCAAAAAACAGGCTCTTTTCCTATTTGGGAGGTGCTGATGATGAGCAGCAGTCAGAACAGAGCGACGGATAAGCATATTATCTGGAGCGATATAAATCTCAACCCTGATGATTGGCGTGACAATTATAAGGATTTCCTTGAAATCAATGAAATTGACGGAGATCCAAACGACGAACATAAGCTGTATGAATATATGGTTGAAACCAATGGCGAGTATCTTTCCGATGAACGGGAAAATCTCAATGTCCAGCTTTCTCAGCCGATTATCGTTATCGGCGACATCGGCAGATGGAACGGCAGAGTGATGGGCTATAAAATGATTGATTCCGGCAACATCAAGGACTGCCTGTATTCCGATACGGATATGACTGAATGGTATGTGGATAAGTACGGCGATCTTCGTGCCGACGCTGTTCATCACGATGGGACAAATCACTATTTGTACCGTGTGTTTAAGGATACTGTTTCGCCGGAACAGATTGAACGATTGCAGGAAAAAATCTATTTTGGAAAAGCTACACGGGCAGATATAACGAAGGTGACAAAACGGCTTGGAGATGAAATTGCGGCAGTCTATGGTTTCCACATACCGAAACAAAGAACAGCAGCCGAGAAAGAGAGGTAAGTATGCTTTCTGATGTTACTAACGAAAAAATTAAATATGCTAACTGTGGTGAGAATCGTGAATTACTCATTGACGAAATAATCCGCATTGGCATTTTAGATGTTTCTGGAAATCCTATTGCGGGTTGCAAGGAAAGGATATGCGAGCTTTATAAGTCACAACCTTTGTCACAGAAGGAATTTGGAGAAAAGTTAAACGCACTGTTTGCACCCAATGGATATAATCCAGTTAGCTTGCCAGCTGATGATCACACGCCATATAAACCATTCAAAATTGTATATAACAACGCCGGACTTCAATTTATGTTTAGGGACAGGAATGATAATATCCATTTGGAGTGTATTGGATGGAACGAAGTGGCACGGCGAACGGGTAGAATGATTCGACGAAGAGAATACTTTGCCAATGAGTCGCTTTTGGAATTACGAAAAGTCAGAGAAAGGAGCGAACGCTGATGGATTTTGTTATCAATCCCCTTACGGAAGCAGAATGCAAATACACTTACGCACAAAGCACACAGATAGAGGGACAGACAGGTTGCATAGGGCATTTGCGAGGCGATTTTGGCTCAGGCGGCAATGAGTTTTTTACCTCTTGGTTTGACCACAGGCGTGATTTGAAAACAGACCAGTTCAAAAACGAGCTGGACGAGGTTATCAATGCTCTGCGCTCTGAAGAATACGGGCTGTTAAAAAGCCGCACCGATATGTCACAGTATGCGAAAAGTCGTCCGGACAGCGCTTTTGAAGGCAGTTACACCACCGAGTATGGATTCCGTGCTGATACAGAAAAGTATGCTTTCCTGATACGCTGTAACCCTACCCGTGGAGACTATAACTTCTATTGCTACTGTTATGTGCGGGAATGGCTTGACCGCCATATGGAAAAAGCGAGCCGTGGAATCCGCTTTATCACGCCGGATTATAAGGAAAAATTCATAATTCCCGATGGAGATAAAATCCGCATTGCTTTAAGCGACGGTGAACAGCTTGACCGTACCTGCCGATATATCAATGAAAACTATTTGGAGGTTGGCAGCAATCTTTATCACATCTGTGAGTTTGCCGAGCGAATGGAACAGAACGGGAACACTGTGATCCCCCTTCGTTCCTCTTTGCCTGAGAAATGCTATGTATTCGTGCAAACGGAAAATTGCGTCGGCATTGTCAAAAAGGGCGAAAGCGGATTTTTCCGCACGGATATTCAGGGCGGTAAACCAAGTGAAACAAACGCCCTTGTAAACGATATGAACGAAAAGCTCGGCTTGACGAAAGATCAGACAGAAGCAATGAAAGCAGGCTCAATGTTTGGTTGGGATACACCTGCCGCAGATCCGAAAAGCTATGACAAAAGCGGTATTCCAGTAAAGCCGAAGCAAAAAGACTATGAAAGATAGGAGGTGTATAACCGATGGCACGAAAGTACGACCTGATTTCTGAAATGTACCGCCGTACCGCACACGCTGTTGTTTCTGATGTGCAGAACTGGCAAGCCTTTTTACGATGTGCCTGCCGAAATTACAGATTGCGCTTTGATGAGCAGCTTCTTATTTACGCTCAAAGACCGGACGCAACGGCGGTTTTGGAAATTGAGCGTTGGAATGATAAATTCGGGCGTTGGGTAAACCGTGGCGCAAAAGGTATCGCTGTCTTTGAGGACGCTGACCGAAGTAGACAGCGCTTAATCCATTATTTTGATATTTCCGACACCCACGAAAGCCGCTATTCCCGCCCCGTTCCGATTTGGGATATGAAGCCGGAATATACGGACGATGTAATTGAATCCCTTGAAAATACTTTCGGCGAGCTGGAAAATAAGGACAGCCTTGCGGACGCAGTGATGAGTGCTGCTAAAAACGCCGTGGAGGATAATATCCCCGACTATTTGAGCGATCTGATGTATGCCGCAGATGACAGCTTCCTCTACGGTCTTTCAGAGGATATGATTACCTCTATGTATAGGAAAGCGGTAACGAACAGCGTGGCATATATGATGATGACAAGGCTTGGGATAGATACCGAGCCATATTTTGAAACGGAGGATTTCTCCGTTATCACGAATTTCAATACGCCGGAAGCTTTAAATGCCCTCGGTATTGCATCGAGTGATATTGCGGAAATGGGACTTGGAGAAATCTCCCGCACCATTCTTGCCCTCGACAGAAAAAATCGCATAATTGCAGATAGAGGAAAACCCGATTACAATAAAGTTGAAAATACAAGCGAAAGGAGCTTTGAAAATGAACGAGCTGACATACACAATGCAGGGCGATTACAATCTTCCCGACCTGACAATGCCCAACCAGCCGGAAGTGACTTTGGGCAGGTACGCTCAGATGAGACGGAAGTTTCTCAAGGAACACCACAAAATCCGGTACTACAATCTTCTGACGAGCTGCACCCTGACGGAGCATTTGGCGGAAGTAGAACAGACAGCGATGAAAATGGAAGAAACCCTGATGAAGCAGATGGCAGCGCAGGAGGGCTTGACAGAGAGCCTGAAAGCGGCAGATATGATGAAGTGGGTACAGGGAATGAACAACTTGAGGAACAGAGTACAGGAGATCGTGAAAGCGGAAGTAATCTTCGCTTAGACTATTATGACAGGAGACACGAAGATACCAGTCTGCTGTTTTTCGGCGGAGATGATACAATCCGTGAAATCCTCGGCATAACGCCTCACTTGAAAGCCTCAAAAGACGAAATTCGTGCTTTCTATGAAAGCAATCCCGATAACGCCGTCCGCACCGAATATATCAAAGGTATTTTCAACAATGATTGTACTGAAGTAATTTTGAGCGACGGGCGGCGAGTCGGGTACAAAACTTGGCAGAATGTGCTTCAGCTTTGGGAAGGCAGTTACCTGTCCCGTACAAAACAGAGTTTCTATGATTGGGGTGTGATCGCACAGCACTTTGAAGCAATGCGGCTTCTCGGTGAATTACAGGATACAATGAAGCCGCTTCCGTCGGTAGATGGACAACTGAACTTTATGGAAACGCAGGCAGAGGAAAAAACCTCTGCTTTTTCTTTTTCACAGGAAATCATTGACGCTGTTCTCACTCGTGGAAGCGGCGTATCTGAGGGAAAGTTCCGTATCTTTGAACAGTTTGAAAAAAGTTTGTCGGCAAAGGAAAATGTCGATTTCCTAAAGGACGAATATGGTTGGGGCGGCTCCTATCCTGTAATTACAGGTACAGGGATTGACGAGCAGCACGACGGAAAAGGTATTTTGATTTCAAAGGGTATCGGTGATGATAAGCCTCATATCAGGCTGAATTGGAATCAGGTAGAAAAGCGAATCAAAGAATTGATACGCCTTGACCGTTATCTCAACCCGAAAGAAAAAGAGATTTATCCGCAGTGGCTCGAAAAGCAGGAGGAGCGCCGGGCTGAACTTGCCGAAGAACAGAGAAACCGTGAAATCCTCTCATCTGCGCCATCCGAAAACAATACGGCTGTTTCCAAATCTTTTGAGTACAACGGTTATCACTTTGAGCCAACAGGAATACTCTCTGCCGGAAGGACGCTAAAAGAGATTAGTAATGAAACTATTTCCAACAATACTCTTGGAATGTCGGCTTATGAAGGGGCTACTCACCCATATTCTTACGAAGAATTTTATAATGCTGCAAATAGCTCATCAGCAGATATTTTCAAATGCGTAGAAAACGGCAGACTATATATTCCGGGCGAAAATGAGTTATTTGAATACACCGGAAACTTTAATCCTATTTTGTCAATCGAACAATCTGAAACTCCTGAAAATTCAGCGTATGCCTATCATCTCGGTGATACGGTATATATGGGCGCAGACGAATATGAAATCCTTTCCTTTAACGATGAGCGTGTTGTACTTCACGATGTCCAATTTCCATTATTCCAAAAGGAGATGGAGAGAGCAGAGTTCGACCGCAAGGTGCGGGAAAACCCAATGAACGATCACCTGAAGGTTAAGGAGTTACCGTCCGAAGAAAAAACAGATGAAGCGCCTGCCTTTGACATTGGTATGGGCTATCTTGGTAACGGTCTTACCGTCTGGAACAGAGCTGTTGAGGAAAGCGGCGATTACCAAACGATTGCCCATATCAGCGATGAAGGTGAAATTCACTACTATGTGGACGGACTGCCCGAAGATGTAGTGGCAAGGATAGAGCAGGCGGCAGCGCAGGAACAGCAAAAGTCTTTGTTTGCCGCTTCTTATCAAGTGGGTGACAGAGTGTATTTGGACGGCAAGCCGTTTGAAATTACACGGGTAGATGACTGGAATGTGGAGCTGATGGATCGTTCGGAGCAAAACCCGCAGCCACGCTTGGAGAGCAAGGATAACTTTATGCAGCTTGTTCAGCAAAACGAGCGCAGCAACCGTTTTACAGACGCTTACCGTGAATACGGTGAGATCAAGGAAGAAAATCCTGACAGTCTTGTGCTGTATCAGGTGGGCGATTTCTTTGAAGCCTATGGAGCGGACGCACAAACCGTCAGCGAAGCGTTAGAACTGAATCTGACTTCTCGCTTTATTGGAAACAATCAGCGAACTCAAATGTGTGGTTTTCCGGCAAACCGCTTGGAAACCTATATCAATATGCTGCTTGACCGTGGCTTTGATGTGGCGGTTTCTGCCGCTGAAAACGGAGAGCGAAATACCCGCAACATTGTATCAAGCAACAAGGAAGATCCGGTACAGTCGCAGCCAGTCGGCAGGATTGAGTACCTTGATGAAGATGGAAATATAATCCACACAGATGAGTATACCAGCGAGTATCAATTCAAAAAGGATATTGAGGAAGAAAGCTCATTCGGCACACGCTTACGCTTTTATGTGTATCGAGACGCAGAAGGAAAAACCATAGATCAAACCTTCATCACAAAACAGGATACCCCGTTAAATGTCTACGAAATCATTGATTCGCCTTATCTTGTAAAAGACAGGACAGAAAACGCACTCCCGCCTGATGAAAGATTTTTCGTTATTGAAACTGATGAGGGCTACGCCATTTGGGACGATTTGACAGAAGCGATCTATATCGACGATGAAGGCGTCAGCGAGGAATTTAAGAGCGAGTGGCAGGCAAATGACTATTTGGAACAGGTGAAAAAGTCTGTTTCCGAAAAGGAAGCTGCCGGACAGCTTGAGCCTGAACAAAAAGAAGCTAAGCCATTAACACCTGCTTTTGTCCAACCTAAACGCTCACGGGTACAGACCTTTGATTTGCACCCCGAAATCCCATTGTCTGAACGGCATACCTTTGACCTCGCCTCCCACGAAGTGCCGGAGGCAGGCAAAAAAGAACGCTTCCGTAGGAATATGGAAGCAATCCGTGTGTTGAAGGAATGTGAGTTTGAGAATCGCTTTGCTACACCCGAAGAACAGGAAATCCTTTCACAATATGTCGGTTGGGGCGGTATTCCCGAAGCCTTTGACGAGAACAATTCCTCGTGGGCTGATGAGTTTATCGAGCTTTACACCGCCCTTTCCCCTGATGAATACGAGAGCGCAAGAGCAAGCACGCTGACCGCTTTCTACACCCCGCCAGTCGTCATTTCCTCAATTTACAAGGCAATGGAACAGATGGGATTCCGTGAGGGCAACATCTTGGAGCCTTCCTGTGGAATTGGAAACTTTATCGGTATGCTGCCACAGTCTATGCAGGACAGCAAAATCTACGGCGTTGAGATCGACAAAATTTCGGCGGGTATCGCACAGCAGCTCTATCAGAAAACCTTGATTGCGGCACAGCCGTTTGAAGAAGCCAATATTCCCGACAGCTTCTTTGACGCTGTTATTGGCAATGTGCCATTCGGTGATATTCGAGTCAACGACAGGAGGTATAACAAGCATAACTTTCTAATCCACGACTACTTTTTTGCGAAATCCTTAGATAAGCTCAGACCGGGCGGCGTAATGGCGCTCATTACGAGCAAAGGCACAATGGATAAAGAGAGTCCTGCTGTGCGAAAGTATATTGCACAGCGAGCGGATCTTCTCGGCGCAATCCGACTGCCCAATAACACCTTTAAGGGCAATGCCGGAACAGAGGTTGTCTCGGATATTTTGATCTTACAGAAGCGTGACAGACTTATTGACCTTGAACCGGAATGGGTACACCTAAGCACCGATGAAAACGGCGTAAAGATGAACACCTACTTCGTCGATCACCCTGAAATGGTATTGGGCGAATGGAAAACCGTGTCCGGCAGATTCGGCGAGGAAGATACCGTTGTTCCCTATGAAAACGCCGACCTTGCCGAGCTTTTAGAAGAAGCAATCTCCAATATCCACGCAGAGATCACCGATTATGAGGTGGACGAGGAACTGACCGAAGAAGATAACTCCATTCCTGCCGATCCCGAAGTCCGCAACTTTTCCTATACGGTTGTGGACGATAAAATCTACTATCGTGAAAACAGCCGTATGGCTCCCGTCGATGTTTCTGCTACCGCAGAAAACCGTATTAAGGGTATGATTGCGATCCGTGACTGCGTCAGAAACCTGATTGAAATGCAGACCGCAGATTATCCCGATTACGAAGTTGAAAAGGAACAGCAGAAGCTAAATGAACTATATGATACCTTCTCCAAAAAGTACGGGCTGATCAATTCCCGTGCGAATGTGTCCGCTTTTTCACAGGATAGCTCCTTTGCCCTGCTTTCCGCACTGGAGGTGCTGGACGAAAACGGTGAGCTGGAGCGCAAAGCGGATATGTTTACAAAGCGGACGATTAAACCGCATACTCCTGTTACCTCGGTGGATACTGCCAGCGAAGCACTTGCCGTATCTATGGGCGAAAAGGCTCAGGTGGATATGGAATATATGTGTTCTCTCACAGGCAAAACCGAAGAAGAAGTTTATCAGGAATTAAAGGGAGTCATCTTCTTAAACCCGGTGTACGGCTACGGCGGCAGTGATGAGCAAAAGTACCTGATGGCGGATGAATACCTTTCCGGCAATGTAAGGGAAAAGCTGGCTTGGGCGAAAAAGTCCGCAGAAGTCTACCCTGAAGATTACAAAATCAATGTGGAGGCGCTGGAAAAAGTACAGCCCAAAGACCTGACTGCCAGCGAAATTTTCGTGCAGCTCGGCACGACTTGGCTGCCGGAAGAAATCGCACAGCAGTTTATGTATGAGTTTTTGGATACACCTGTTTATGCGAGATGGAACATTAAAGTCCATTACTCAAAACTGACGGGTGAATGGAATGTGGAGGGTAAATCCTATGACCGTGGCAACCTGAAAGCCTACAACACCTATGGCACAAAGCGAGTAAACGCCTATAAGATTATCGAAGAAACGCTCAATATGAAAGATGTGCGTGTTTTCGATTATATCGAGGACGCAGACGGCAAAAAGAAAGCTATCCTGAACAAAAAGGAAACCGCTATCGCTCAGTCAAAGCAGGAGCTTATCAAGCAAGGCTTTCAGGATTGGGTTTGGCGTGATCCGAAAAGGCGAGAAAAGCTGGTACGGCTGTATAACGAAAAGTTCAACTCAATCCGCCCTCGTGAATATGATGGAAGCCACATTGTCTTTAGCGGCATAAACCCTGAAATTACACTCAGGGAACATCAGAAAAATGCGGTCGCACATATCCTTTACGGAGGAAATACCCTGTTGGCACACGCCGTAGGTGCGGGCAAGACCTATGAAATGACTGCCGCCGCTATGGAATCCAAGCGGCTCGGACTTTGCAATAAATCACTCTTTGTTGTACCGAATCATTTGACGGAGCAGTGGGCGGCAGAGTTCTTACAGCTCTATCCTGCGGCAAATATTTTGGTTGCTACGAAGAAAGACTTTGAGATGAAAAACCGAAAACGCTTCTGCGGCAGGATTGCCACAGGCGATTATGACGCTGTGATTATCGGTCACTCGCAGTTTGAAAAAATCCCGATGAGTATTGAAAGACAAAGGGCTGTTTTACAGCAACAGCTTGATGATATTGTCGAGGGAATTGCGGATATAAAGCGAAACCGTGGAGATCGTTTTTCGGTCAAGCAACTTGAAAAAACAAAGCGTTCGTTGCAAACGAAGCTGGAAAAATTAAACGATCAATCAAGAAAGGATGATGTCGTAACCTTTGAAGAACTCGGTATAGACAGGCTTTTCATAGATGAAAGTCATTATTACAAGAATCTGTATCTCTATACAAAAATGCGGAATGTAGGTGGTATCGCCCAGACGGAAGCGCAGAAATCTTCCGACCTTTTTATGAAGTGCCGCTACTTGGACGAGATTACCGGAGGGCGTGGCGTTGTGTTTGCGACAGGCACGCCGATTTCAAACAGTATGGTTGAGCTTTATACCATTCAACGGTATTTGCAGTACAAGACACTGCAAGAACACGATTTGCAGCACTTTGACGCTTGGGCTTCCAGCTTTGGCGAGACGGTCACGGCGGTAGAACTTACACCCGAAGGAACAGGATACCGAGCAAAAACACGCTTTGCGAAATTTAATAACCTGCCCGAACTGATGGCGATGTTCAAGCAGGTCGCCGACATTAAAACGGCGGATATGCTCAATCTTCCTGTACCGGAAGTGGAGTACCATAATATTGCGGTGAAGCCGTCACAGGTGCAAAAAGAAATGGTTGCTTCTCTCGGTGAACGAGCCGAAAAGATAAGGGGCGGCAATGTGGATTCCAGCGTGGACAATATGCTGAAAGTTACAAACGACGGACGGAAGCTCGCCCTTGACCAGCGAATGATGAATCCAATGCTGCCCGATGAAGAAAGCAGCAAAGTCAACGCCTGCGTAAATGAGGTGTTCCGCATTTGGGAGGAAAACAGTGATAAAAAGCTGACGCAGCTTCTCTTTTGCGACCTCTCTACTCCAAAGGGCGAAGGCGAATTTTCCGTCTATACGGACATACGGCAGAAGCTGATTGAGCGTGGTATTCCCGAAACTGAAATCAAGTTTATCCACGAAGCGGATACCGAAGTCAAAAAGCAGGAGCTATTCAAAAAGGTGCGTCGTGGTGAAGTACGAATCCTGATGGGCAGCACACAGAAAATGGGGGCTGGTACAAATGTTCAGAATAAGATTATCGCTTCCCACGATCTTGACTGTCCGTGGCGACCTGCCGATCTGGAGCAGCGAGCCGGAAGAACGGTGCGGCAGGGTAACGAAAACCCGACTGTTGGCTTATACCGCTATGTTACGGAAGGCACTTTTGACGCATACTGCTGGCAGCTCGTTGAAGGCAAGCAGAAGTTCGCAAGTCAGATTATGACGAGCAAATCGCCCGTGCGTTCCTGCGAAGATGTGGACGCTACTGCTCTTTCCTATGCGGAGATCAAAATGCTTGCGGCGGATAATCCGCACATTAAGGAGAAAATGGACTTGGATATTCAGGTGCAGAAGCTGCGCCTTTTGAAGTCCAATTATCTCTCCGAAAAATATGAGCTGGAGGACAAAATCATCAAATATTACCCGACAACAATCGCCCGGATAAAAGAGACGATTGCGGGACTGGAAAAGGATAGATCGATTGCAAAAGAACACCCGAAGCCTCTTGACGATACCTTTGTAGGGATTGAGGTTAAGGGTGTTTCTTATTCCGAAAAAGCGGAAGGCGGTCAGAAAATCATTGACGCCTGCAAGGAGATGACCTCGCCTGATCCCGTCCCTCTTGGCAAGTACAGGGGCTTTGACTTGGAGCTTTCCTTTGATACCTTTGAGAAAGCCTATCAGGTAAAAATCAAGGGCAGCCTTTCCCGTTCTGTCTCTTTAGGCACGGACGCCATCGGCAATATTACCCGAATTGACAATGCCATTGAGAAAATCCCTGAACGGCTGGAGGCAAAAAACAGAGAGCTTTCCACCCTCGAACAGCAATTTGCTACTGCGAAAGCAGAGGTTGAGAAACCGTTTGACAAGGAAGAAGAACTGACCGAAAAAACAAATCGGCTCAATGT
>ULRS01071649.1_pt1 | contig 11910 bp, 9 predicted proteins | sample 1955671 | NCBI WGS metagenome assembly ULRS01 (sample SAMEA4835689, study PRJEB28245) | human gut metagenome | biome: gut microbiome; material: fecal sample | place: Denmark | collected 2008
TCGGTCAGCTCAAACTCAATATTGGTGACCTTGGTGTTGTAGTGGAAGCGCACGCCGTGCCCCTCCAGATAGCGAATCATGGGCAGGATCATGCTCTCGTACTGGTTGTACCGGGTAAAGCGCAGTGCCCGCAGATCAGGCAGACCACCCACATGGTGGATGTAGCGCTTCAGATAGAGCTTCATTTCCAGCGCGCTGTGCCAGTTCTCAAAGGCGAACATGGTACGCCAGTAAAGCCAGAAGTTGGAAGAGAACACCTCCGCGTCAAAGACATCGGTGATGCGCTTATCATAGAGCTGCTCATCCGGGGTAAAAAAGAGCTTGATGAGTTCCATGCAGCCCTGATCCGAAAGGCCGAACTTCCCATCGGTGTGGGCGTTCTGCCCCCGGTTTTCCGTGGCGCGGCAGAGCGAGTAGTTGGGGTCTGCCTTGTTCAGCCAGTAGTACTCATCCAGCACGCTTGCGCCCTCGGTCTCAAGCGACGGGATGGAACGGAACAGATCCCACATGACTTCAAAATGGTCATCCATCTCCCGGCCGCCCCGCATCACATAACCGATGCCGGGGTACTGGCAGCCATCACAGGCACCGCCGGGGATAGCCCCCTTTTCAAAGAGATGGATATGTTCCCCTTTCATCTGACCGTCACGGAGCAGGTAGCAGGCAGCTGTCAGCGCCGCCAGACCGGTGCCCACGAGATAGGCCGATTTCCGATCCACTCCCGCAGGCTTTTTCGGGCGCGCAAATGCCTCATAGTTCCCGCTGGAATAATACATTTTATTCCCTCCGTTTGCTGTGGTTTCCAGGTTTTCACCTTTCATTTTGCGCTGACCATACTGTAACATTTTGTCAAACGGAAGGCCATAAACAGAAAAAGCACCGTGATGGAAAACCCATCACGGTGCCCGGATTGATAAAATATTGTCAGTCGTCAAGATCTGCGGGGCTGCGGTCGGTGCGGAAGCGGCGGAGCGCCCGCTCAAGCTCGCCATGAAGCAGAACATTCAGCCGCTCGGTCATCCGGACGGGGTCCTCCTTCATATCCCTGCGGATCCATTCCAGTGCCATGCCCACCAGCGCGTATTTGTAAAAGTCGATGATGAACTGCTTGTCGGAATCCTGCACGGTAAAGCCCTGCGCACTGCGGTCCACAAAGTCCCGCAGCATGGAGTCCAGCAGTTTATATAAGTACTGTTCCAACTGCTCACGGCTCACGGAGCGGTAAACATTCATCACCAGAACCTTGTTGTCCTGCACCTGATGCAGGATGTCCAGAAAGGCATCTGTCCAGTTCTCAAAGCTCTGTCTGCCCTCCAGCGCCTTGGCGGCATCCTCGACCATGATCCAGTCCACGAGGTCGTAGATATCCTTGAAGTGGTAGTAGAAGGTCATACGGTTCACGCCGCAGTCCTCGGTGATATCATTGATGGTGATCTTATTCAGCGGCTTTTGAAGCAGCAGCTTTTTCAGCGATGCCTCCAGCGCCCTTTTTGTAGTTTGTGACACGAGATCCATCCTTTCCCAGCGGCACACACTGTGCCGCCGACCGTGGTGGCCGCCCTATGGGGCCAGAGAAGTAAGAATACTTCCTTTATACTATAACGCAAATGCCCCCCGTTTTGCAAGTTCAAAATCTCTCATTTTGATATTTTTTTCACGTTCTTCTCCATTTTGCAGCCGTCCCGCCGCCTTTTTGCCGGGTTTCCGGGAGGTTCCTCTTGATTTTCTGGCTCCGGATGCTTACAATGGATGGAGTGGAACGAATGTGCGTTCCATTTATTTCTTTCTGAGTGAGAAAGGAAGAGAAAGTAAGTATGATCAAGACCATCGGATTTTTAGGCTGTGGGAACATGGGCGGTGCCATTGCGCGGGCCGTCTGCAAGGCTGCCGACCCACAGAATGTTTATCTTGCCAACCGCACTGCCGCCAAGGCAGAGGCGTTGGCCGCAGAGCTGGGCTGCAACACCACCACGAACGCCGAAGTGGCGGGCCGCTCCGACCTGATCTTTCTGGCGGTCAAGCCCCAGATGATGGAGGCCCTGCTGGCTCCGCTTAAGTTCACCCTGAACGAGCGGCCGAGCCGCTTCATCCTGTGCAGCATGGCGGCAGGACTTTCCATCGCGCGCATCCAGGAGATGGCGGGGGAAGATTACCCCGTGATCCGCATCATGCCCAACACCCCGGCTTCGGTGGGGGCAGGTATGATCCAGTATTGCTCCGCCAATGTGACAGCGGAGGAGGAGCAGGAGTTTCTGAAGCTGATGGCACCCGCCGGGCGGCTGGACGCTGTGCCCGAGGCCTTGATCGACGCGGCAAGCAGCGTTTCCGGCTGCGGCCCGGCCTGGGTGTACCAGTTCATTGAAGCGCTGGCCGATGGCGGCGTGGCCTGCGGCCTGCCCCGGGCCAAGGCACAGGAATACGCAGCCCAGATGGTATTGGGCAGCGCCAAGCTGGTGCTGGAGAGCGGAAAACACCCCGGCGAGCTCAAGGACGCGGTGTGCAGCCCCGGCGGCAGCACCATTCAGGGCGTGCGCGTGCTGGAAGAGCACGGCTTCCGCGGCGCGGTGACCGATGCGGTGATCGCCGCCTACGACAAGACAAAGGAAATGGGAAAGGGTTAAGTTTATGCGCATCGTCGTCAAAGTGGGCACCTCCACGCTGGCACACTCCACCGGGCGGCTGAACATCCGCCACACAGAGGATCTGGTCAAGGTGCTGAGCGACCTGAAGAACGCAGGGCACGAGGTCATCCTCGTCTCGTCCGGTGCCATCGGCATGGGAGTGGGCAAGCTGTCCCTGCCCTCCCGCCCCGGTGATATGGCCACCAAGCAGGCCTGCGCCGCTGTGGGCCAATGTGAGCTGATGTACACCTACGACCGCCTGTTCACCGCCTACAACCACAACGTGGCGCAGATCCTGCTCACCGGCGTGGATGTGGAACACGAGGGACGGCGGCTGAATTTCCAGAACACCCTGACCCGGCTGCTGGAGCTTGGTGCGCTGCCCATCATCAACGAAAACGACACCGTTGCCACTGATGAGATCACCTCCATCGGCGACAATGACACGCTGGCCGCCATCGTCACCTGCTGCATCCATGCCGACCTGCTGGTGCTGCTGAGCGACATCGACGGCCTGTACACCGCCAACCCCCACACCCACCCGGACGCAAAGCTCATCCCGCTGGTAGAGCGCATCACTCCGGAGGTGCTGGCGCTGGCAGACGGGGCAGGCTCCGCATTGGGCACCGGCGGCATGTCCACCAAGCTCCGTGCCGCCCAGATGGTAACGGCAGAGGGCGCGGACATGGTGATTGCCAACGGCTCCCACCCGGAGCTGCTCTACGACATTGCAGACGGCAGACCCGCAGGCACCCGCTTTGCGGGCAGAAAGGAGGGCTGACCCATGACGACACAGGAGATCCTGGAAGCCGCCCGCGCGGCAAGAAGCGCGCTGGGCCTCTCCTCGGGCGAGGTGCGCCGCGCCGCCCTGCTGGGCATGGCAGAGGCGCTCTGCTCCCCTGCCCGCCAGCAGGCCATTCTGGAGGCCAATGCCGCCGATCTGGAAGCAGCCAGGGATCACATTTCGGAGGTCATGCTGGACCGGCTGGCCCTGACACCGGAGCGCATCAGCGCCATGGCAAAGGGCATCCGGGAAGTGGCTGACCTGCCCGACCCGGTGGGCAAAGTCCTGCGCCGGGTGGAGCGCCCCAACGGGCTGGTCATCGAAAAGACCGCCGTGCCCATGGGCGTGATCGCCATCATCTACGAGAGCCGCCCCAACGTGACCAGCGATGCCGCTGCCCTTGCCATCAAGAGCGGCAATGCCTGCATCCTGCGGTGCGGCAGAGAGGCATGGCGCAGTGCCAACGCCATTGTAACGGCTCTGCGGGAGGGTCTGCGGACAAACGGCTTGCCCGAAACAGCGGTCTGCCTGATCGAGGACACCACCCACGCCTCGGCCAACGCCCTGATGACGGCAGTGGGCTATGTGGATCTGCTCATCCCGCGCGGCGGAGCCGGGCTCATCCGCGCCTGTGTGGAAAACGCAAAAGTCCCCTGCATCCAGACCGGTACCGGCATCTGCCACATCTTCGTGGATGCTTCTGCCGAGCAGGATAAGGCGCTGGACATCATCGAAAACGCCAAGGCCAGCCGCCCCAGCGTCTGCAACGCGGAGGAGGTGTGCCTGGTGCACCGTGACATTGCGGCAGAGTTTCTGCCCAAGCTGGCCCGGCGGCTGGGCCCTGACCGCACCGCAAAGGGGCTGCATCCGGTGGAGCTGCGGCTGGACCCGCGTGCAGCCGCCATCATCCCCGGCACCCCTGCAGGCCCTGCGGATTTTGACACCGAGTTTCTGGACTACATCCTGGCCATCAAAATCGTGGATAACGTGGAGGAGGCCGTCAGCCACATCGCCGCGCACTCCACCGGCCACAGCGAAGCTATCCTGACCCGGGACGAGGCCCATGCCGCCCTCTTTACGGCGGCGGTGGACAGTGCGGCGGTCTACGTCAACTGCTCCACCCGCTTTACCGATGGCGGGGAGTTCGGGCTGGGGTGCGAGATGGGCATTTCCACCCAGAAGCTCCACGCCCGTGGCCCCATGGGGCTGGAAGAACTGTGCAGCTACAAGTACATCATTCACGGCAGCGGCCAGATCCGCTGAACCGTTCAATTGCGAAAACATTTTTCCGTTTTTTTCTTACAGGCCGCAGTGGAAGGACAGCGGCCTGTATTTTTGTTTTACAGGGATGGACTGTTTTTGTTATAGAAACACTTTCGGACCAAAATTTCGAAAATTATTTTTCCGTTTGTGCCATGATGTATTTTTCATTTCTCCATTCTGTACAAAAATAAAGTCGTACTTTTATCGGAAATTAGGGTAAAAATTCTCATTTTCCCCTTGACAACCCATATTTCGACGCGGTAAAACTATATTGGAAAGTGTGGGAACAAGTTCGGCAGGGCGCTCTGAAGTGTGCCCGGAACTGTCCTTCCCACAACTGCAATCCATTTCAAACAGATGTCCGCATGACGACACTAGTACAAAGGAGAGAGCGAATTATGACAATTGCCATTCTTGCACATGATTCCCGCAAAGAACTTGCACTTCAGTTCTGCACCGCCTACAGTGGTATCCTGTCCCGGAACACTGTCATTGCCACCGGTACCACCGGCCGGATGTTGAACCAGGCCACCGGCTTGCCAGTTCACTGTTACCTCTCCGGAAAGCTGGGCGGTATCCAGCAGATCACCGCCCGTGTTGCCTGCGATGAAGTGGATCTGGTGCTGTTCTTCCGCGACCCGCTCCGGGCCGACAGCGGCAGCTCCAACGAGCAGAACCTGCTCCGCCTGTGTGATATGCACAGCGTACCCATTGCCACCAACATTGCCACCGCCGAGGTACTGCTCCGCGGCATGGATCAGGGGGATCTGGACTACCGGGAAGGGATGCACCCGCCGGTGATCGAGCCTCTGACCGCTCCCCGCCGCGCCGTGTGCTGAGGACTGCCTGACATTTTTTGTGTATAGAGGGAAACGTAAAACAGCGCCGCCGAAGCTTTTCAGGGCTTCAGCGGCGCTGCATTTTTATGCAGTTTTCAGTTCATTTTCCGGGGAGTGACATCATTCCAGACCGGCCATCTGCTTGACGGCCTTCATGGCGAAGGTCAGGGTGCGGCCCATGGCAACACCAGCCATCAGGCAGGGATAGTTGTTGGCAAAGAAGCTGCCGGACATATCGCCGGTGATATACAGGCCAGGCATGGGCTTGTTATCGTTGTCCAGAGCCTGACCCTTTTCGTTGATGGCAATGCCCTGCTCCGTGGTCAGCAGAGAGGCACCCAGCCAGCAGCCGTAGAAGGGCGCGGTGCGGATGGCGCTGAGGCGGTAAGCGGGCTTGCCGAAGTCCTCGTCGTTCTGCTTGTCGTACAACTCGTTGTAGCGCTCCACGGTAGCAAGGAAGGTATCCTTGGCAGCGCCGGTAAAGCCCATCTTGTCGGCCAACTCATCCAGCGTGTCGCACTTGAACATCAGACCTGCTTCGATGTGCTTCTCCATGGAAGAAGTGACCATCTGAGGCATATTACGAGACATGGCAGAGCAGCCGATGGTGTGGAAACGCTCGATATCTTCAGCAAAGTTTGCATCGTGGATCTGCGCATATACACGGCCCGGCTGGTGAGCAGCAGCGTAGACGATATCGTTGTAGGGGCAGCTCTCGTTGGCAAAGCGCTCGCCATTGCGGTTCACCTTCAGGAAGGGCTGGGTGCCGGTGTTGTACTGGCTGACAGTGCCGGGGAAAGCCTTGCCGCCAAAGACGCTCTCGCTGTCCACATAACCGGCATCCACACCGGGGGCTACGATGCCGCGGTCAAACAGCATGGGAGCGGCTTCCTTGTCCAGATTAGCGCCTGCCCACACAGCAGCACGGATGCCGTAGCCCTTGGTAGCAGGAGAGTAAGAGCAGGCGGTGGTCACGCTGGTGCCCAGCGGGTCCAGCTGCTCCATCATGTAGGGGTTGCCGGGGAAGCCGCCGCAGGCCAGCAGCACGCCCTTGTTGGCGTTGTAGCGGATAAAGTGGTCATCTTCGGTGCTCTGGGCGATGATGCCGGTAATGCGGCCATCGCTGTTCTTTTCCAGCTTGGCAAGGCTGGTCTTGAAGTCTACATCGTAGCCCAGTTCCTGAATGTACTGCAGCAGCAGCTCATTGCGGGGTGTGCCGGAAGCACTCTCGCTTGCCATGTAGTTGTGCTCCTCTACAGGGAACAGGTAATCGGTGTTGTGCTCCGCGTTCTCTGCAGGCCATGCAGCCTCGCTGCCGGAGGTGAACTCGCACACCCAGCCGTACTTATCTTCCAGAATGCTGCGCATGAAGTCGTGCATAGCGGCAGACTCATTGATCCAAGTCTTGACGACGCGCTGGTCGCACTTGCCGGAGGCATAGCGGGAGATCTCGCTCAGCAGCTTAGCGCGGTCGGCGGGCTTCTCACCGGCAGCCTTGGCGGCGGCAGTGTCGATCGCGCCGTACCAGTGGCGGGTGTCCTGCACGTTGGCATTCTGCTCGATGACGCGGAAGTTCAGGCCATTTGCGGCAGCATAAGCAGCAGCGAACATACCGCCGTTACCTGCGCCCACGATGAGGATATCGGTGTCCACGGTCTCGGTGATGGCAGCCTCGTCGATGTCAGGCTCCTTGCCCAGCCAATCGGTCTCGTCACCGGTGGGCAACTGCACGCTGGAGACCACAGCCTCGCCCTTAGCCTGTGCAAAGCAGCTCTTGGCAGCCTTCTTCACGGCATCGGAGGTGATGGTGGAACCGGACACGCCGTCGATCTCGGCAGAACCGGCGTTCAGCAGCTGGTTCTTCAGCTCCTCAGCGGCAGCGGCACCGTAGGAAGCGGTCTCGCCAGAGGTGTCCACCACCACGTCGGTCACGGCGCTGTCGGAGAAGGTCATGGTGACCTTGACGGTGGAGGAGATGCCCTCTGCGGTACCGGTGTAGGTACCGGGGGTGTAGGTGCCTGCTGCACCGGAGGAAGCGGCGGTGGAGGAGCTTGCAGCGTTGCAGGCAGCCAGTGCACCGGCGGTGACACCGGACATGGCGGCAGCAGCAGCGATCTTCAGAAAACCTTTGCGCGAGATCTTATTCATGCTTGGATGGTCCTTTCTACTCTCTGATTCTTCTCTTGTTCTTTACCGATCTTCTTACCCGAAATGCACCGCCACAATACGGCGCAGACTTCGTTCGATAATAAATTAACACAAAGTCTGCCTGTTGTCTTTTAAGAATTCTTAAACATCTTGGCCGTTTCTTCGCTGGGAAATTCCTTTTTTTACTTTGTTTGATAAATAACGGTCAAATCAGGGCAGGAAAAAGCACCCACGGCTTAAGTTTCCTTAAGAAGCGGGTGCTTTGAGGATTAACGATATTTAAGACAACAAAACCATTTCAGGCCTCTGTCTCCCCTTCCGGGCGGAAAATATAGCCTTTGCCCCAGACATTTTTGAGGTAGATGGGCTTGGCGGGGTCGGGCTCGATCTTGCTGCGCAGGTTATGGATATGCACCTGCACAGTGCGGACATCCCCCAGGCTTTCCTTCCCCCAGATCTTCCGGTAAAGCTCATTTGCGGTAAAGAAGGTGTTGGGATACCGCACAAAGAGGGTCAGGATGCGGTATTCCATATCGGCCAGATGGATGCTCCGGCCGTCCTTTTCCACGCAATGGCTGTTGGAATCCAGCGTAAAGGCCGCACAGTGGTAGCCGCTGACGCTGGGCTCTGCGGCATCCATCTGGACGCGGCGGATGTTCGCCATGATGCGGGCCAGCAGAACTTTGTGGTTGTAGGGCTTGGTCAGGAAATCATCGCCGCCCAATTCCAGCGCCCGTACCACGGTGTCTGTATCATCCAGACAGGAAGTAAAAATGATGGGGCAATGGTGCCAGCTGCGCAGGCGCTGGCACAGATCCATGCCGTTGGTGTCCGGCAGAAGAATATCCATCAGGATCACATCGAACTTTTCCCGGGCGTGGCTCAGCGCTTCGCCGCCGGTGTCAGCGCAGACCACCTCAAAATTCTGCTGACTTTTCAAGAAATAGCTGGTAGTGTCCCGGATCACCGGATCATCTTCCACCAGAAGAATGCGGATCATGCGGTTTGCCCTCCCCTTTTCGGCGTGAATTTGCTATAATATCTTTATCTAGTATACCGTATTTCCGGGCCGTTCTCAACCGGTTCTTCAAAGTTTTGCAGGGGGTCTTTTTATGATAAAAAAGCGATTTCTGCTTCCGGCTGCCGCCGGGGCACTGGCACTGGCCATTGGGTTGGCAGGGATCTGGTTCAACCAGCAACTGCCGGCGCTGGTGGATTTTGGAGTCCCCGGCATGGACTCCGAAGCCCAATTGATGGCATGGGCTGCCCTGTTCCCGGAAAAAGGAGTGGCTGCCCTGACCTTCCGCACGGTGCTGCAGTGGATGGCCATAGCAGTATTCTGCACTCTGGGGGCGGTGGTGCTGGCCCTGTACCGATACAAGCCTCAGAAGGAACTGGGGTATTTTCTGCTGTATCTGACGGTGCTGACCCTCTGGGCTCTGGTGATCATTCTGGCTCCGGTGGGGAGTTCCGGCTGGAGCGTCTTTTTCCGCCGGGGATTCTTTACCGTCACGGTTCTGGCAGGTATTCTGCTGTGTGCCGCCCTGACAGGGGCTGTGCCGGTGTCTCACGGGCAGCGGCTCGGTTCCCTGCTTCTGACGCTGGGGTATCTTGTTCTGACGCTGATTCCCCCCAGCCGTGTACGGGCGGTGGGGCTGCTTTTGGGCATGGGCTACTGTCTGGGCATACTGATGGCAATGTATGCCCGGGGCTCCGACGCTGCCCTGCTGATGCTGTTTCCCTGTGCCATCACCATTGGCTTCCGGGTATGGGTGGTCCTGCCGGGCATGCAGGTGCCGTTTTTTCAGGAGAGCGTGTTTTTCTACCTGTTCCGGTGTGCCCGGATCTACGATGCGCCTTTTACTCTGGGCTGCATGGCCTACGTCTGCCGCCGGTATGCCCTGCAATTTGACCGGGCGGAGCAGCTGGCCCGGGAGCTGGATGCCCGGGTCATTCAGCGGACAAAGGCCCTGACGGAGGAGACCGAGGCCCGGAAAAGCATGATGCTGAACATTTTCCACGACCTGCGCAGTCCCCTGTTTGCGGTCAGCAGTGGACTGGACACACTGGAGGCTGCACCGGAGGCCCTGCCGGCCCTGCTGCCCGCCTTACAGCAGCGGACGTCCTTTCTCCGCCGCCTGACGGAGGATCTGTTTCTGGCTGCAAAGCTGGAGCAGAAACAGGTGATGCTCAACGAGGACCGGGTATCTCTGGGGGAGGTCATCGCTGCGGTCTGTGACAGCTGCCGGGAGGAGGCTGAGAAGAAGGGCGTGGTGCTTCAGGCTCCCCCGACTTCGGAGCTGCCGGTGTGGGGCGACCAGATCCGGCTGCAGCAGATCCTGCAGAACCTGTTGACAAATGCCATTCACTACACCCCTGCAGGAGGGAGCATCACCGTCAACAGCCGGGTGGAGGCCGGTGCTGCTCTGGTGAGCGTCCGGGACACGGGCTGCGGCATTGCGCCGGAAGATCAGGCCGCCGTATTTGACCGGTATTTCCACACCACCACCTCTTCCAAACACGACTCCACAGGTCTGGGACTGACCATTGCGCAGGAGCTTGCCCACCTGCACCACGGAGAAATCCTATTGGAAAGCGAAGTGGGCAAAGGCAGCTGCTTCACGTTGAAGCTTCCCCTATTACCCGCTTAACAGAGAAATCCCCTCCGCCATAGGCGGGGGGATTTCTTTATAGCATCTATTTGAATTTAAGCCAGCGGGTCCCATAGCTTCATGGGCAGGGGCTCCTGATCCAGCAGGGCGCGCTGGGCATCGCTCAGCAGGCTCTTGCGGACCGTGATCTGGTAGACATTGGCCTTGAACCACTTCTCGCTGCCGATGTAGTAACCCTTCTGGCCGGAGGCATCGCCCCAGCTGTTCTCGATCTTCCAGCGGTCAGCCTTGCCGTTCTCGTCCAGATTGACACCGCAGAACATCATGCAGTGGTTCATGGTGCTTTCGCGGGTGAGCAGCCGCTCGGCCTTGGTCATGCCAAAGGTCAGGCCGCCCAGCACCTCGCCGTACTGGAAGCAGTCGGGGTCCCAATAACCGTTGGCGCGGTCACCGTCGGGGTGGCAGTCGCAGCTGAACATGACCCCCTCCCCTGCCTGCAGCTGACGGATGGTCAGATCCTCCAGCTCCTCCTGTGAGAGGTTGAGCCAGAACATATTCTCCTCCACCACGTCACCCATAAAGGGCTGGCAGTAAGTGCGGTTCAGCGCATGGATGGGCGAGGAGATGATGACAACGTAATCATCCAGATCATTGCCCACATATTTCTCCAGGAAGGTGTGCGGGGTCAGGTTCCGGTCGCAGTGGTAGTGCTCATCCTTGTCGGTATACTCAAAGTCAAAGCTCCTGGGAGGCTGGCCGTAGAGGATGCACAGGGCGTTGTAGATCTCCGCCAGCATCTCCTCGCGGCGGGCGGCCGTGTCCTTTCCCTCTTTTGCCATGGCCCGCAGTTCCAGCGCATCCTCCCGCAGCTTGCGGTTCAGGATGGGCAGATACTTGGCCGTGCCGGTGGAGTGGACTGTCTCCGGCATGACCCAGGAGGGCACCACGCCGTACTTTTTGATCAGGCTGATGGCCATATCCCACTGGCCGCCGTCGGGCAGCGGGTTGCCCAGCAGGGTGTAGGTCTCACGGTCGGTCAGGTCCTGATCCGCAAAGTGAAGGATGTTCTCAAGGAAGAGATTTGCCTTTTCCAGCTTATCGTAGAACGCCAGATAGGTGGGAGAGAAGGAGAAATCCTCCAGATCGCACTTGGCGATCACCCGCTGGCGCAGGACGTTCAGGGTGGAGAACATCCAGCAGCGGCCGCTCTGCTTCTGGTTGGTGATGTTATTGGTCTTGACCAGCACAGAGAAGTCCATCCGCAGCTTGGCAGCGGCGGCGGGCACAAAGGCCGCGTCCGGCAGAGCCGTGCGGGAAACCGCATTGGACATCACATTCAGCTCCGGGCGGGCAGCATAGCCCTGCTCAAAGCGTTCCAGCATCCGGGCATCAATGGGAGTAACACGATTCATTTGATTCACGCTTTCTTTCTGAAAAGTTCAATCCTTGAAATAAGCATTCTGCACGGCCAGCAGGACACCGGCACGGCTTGCGGCAAAGTTCAGGCCGCCCTGCAGGTAGCAAGTGTAAGGCTCACGCAGGGGGCCGTCGCAGGAGAGCTCGATGGTGCTGCCCTGAGTAAAGCTGCCGCTTGCCATGATGACCTCATCGGTATAGCCCGGTTCCGGAGAGGGTTCCGGTGC
>ULRS01040602.1_pt1 | contig 11890 bp, 9 predicted proteins | sample 1955671 | NCBI WGS metagenome assembly ULRS01 (sample SAMEA4835689, study PRJEB28245) | human gut metagenome | biome: gut microbiome; material: fecal sample | place: Denmark | collected 2008
CCGTAACACCACCTGTAAGCGGCAGTTCATAAGTTAAACTCCGGTTTATATCAGTCCAACCTCACGGAATACATCACTCAGTTCTGCCGGCATAGCGCCAGCCAGTGATCTGGCAAGTTCTTCCGGTGTGCATTTCCGGTAGCCAAGTACCCACTGAACGGTCATAAAGATAGAACCCTGACAGTACATTTCCAATTGAAACTGCAGATGCGGAGAAATCTTTTTGCCGGTACGGCTTTCAATCTGATCCGTATAGAAAGCGGTGATCAACTGGAAATCATGATCGCGCAGGCAATTCTGGTCATCGTTTTTAAATGCAGCTTTAAAAAACAACTTTTCTTCCTGAATATAGGTAAATTTATTTACAAGACTTTCATAGACAGATTTTCCTTCCCCCATATGTTCAAAGGATTCTAAGAGAATTTTGTCAAAATACCAGTTGATGAGGTCATATTTATCCTGAAAATTGCGGTAAAAAGTCTGTCTTGTGACACCGCATGCTTCTACAATTTCCTTCACAGTGATTTTTTCTACAGGTGCAGTTTTCATACAGCGTTTCATGGCATCTGCCAGCTCATATTTTGTTCTTTCGTTGGATTTTGTGATTGCCATAGCTTTCTCCTCATTTGTGCAGACCTTTCCAGATAATCACATTTTAGCATAAATCAAGTCTGTTCGGAAAATATTTCTATATGAAAAAACAGTAAACATTCCAAAATTTTTCTAAAATAAGGTTTTATACTTGCCAGACACTATGTTTTGAAGTATAGTACTCTTCGCTTTGCTGATTCAAAAGAGAAGAGAGGAGACAACAAAATGACATTTTATCAGGAGTTACAGCTTAGTTCTGCCGGTTCAAAACAGTTGATCAAAAATACGACAGACAAAAAAGAAAAATGGCGTCATATTCTTATCTATAATTTTAAAGTATATCTTGTTATGGCTTTTTGTGTGGCGGTTGTCACATTGTATACAAAATTGACAGGACAGGAAAACAGCGTTGTAGGAGTAACGGTTCTGTTGGCGCTGCTTGTGCTGAGACAGGCAGATTTTGGCATACAGACGAGTCATGGATTGTTGTCCATTGTGGGAATATTTATAATCATAATGGCTGGCCCCCGACTGGCAAATATGGTATCTCCGGTGGGAGCATTTTTTATAAATTGTGTCTGTATCCTGCTTCTTATGATTTTTGGGTGCCACAATGTCATTATGCATAATCATTCCACGTTTGTGCTCGGGTATCTGCTCTTATATGGATATGATGTGAGTGGCAGAGCTTTTGAGATGCGGGTGATTGGACTTACGGCGGGAATGCTTGTGTGCATGGCGGTTTTTTATAAAAATCAGAAAAACAGACCTTATCGCAGGACATTTAAGGATTTATTCCGGGAATTTGATGTTCGGTCTGCGAGAAATCAATGGTATCTGAAACTGACACTGATCGTCTCAAGTGCAATGCTGATCGTTTCGCTGCTTGGACTTCCGAGAGCAATGTGGGCAGGGATCGCATGTATGTCAGTCTGCCTTCCATTTACAGAGGATGGAAAAATGAGGGCGGTGGACAGGGGCGTGTTTAATATTGCCGGATGTGCGCTGTTTCTCGTCCTTTATCTGATACTGCCGGAGTCAGGAAGAAGTATGATCGGAATTATTGGTGGGATCGGCGTGGGTTATTCTGCCGGATATAAATGGCAGACGGTTTTTAACACGTTTGGAGCGCTTGCAATTGCAGCTTCATTATTCGGACTGCCGATGGCACTGTTGCTTCGGTCTGGAATCAATGTGACTGCCTCTCTTTATACGGTAGTTTGTAATGTCGTATATGATAAATTGCATGGCAAAAGAGCAGAAATCGCAGAAAACCTCGTAAAACCATAAAAAACACTGGTATTTTGCAAAAGTGTGTGCTATAATCCTAGAATGACTGCGATAGTCGTAGTACGCCCATTTTTAGGCAGAGCCAGAAAAACCGCGGGTTTATGCGACTTTGGACGTGGCTCGATTAGCGCATTAAGCGTGAAATGTACATGGATATTTTATATATATAAGGAGGAAAATCATTATAATGAGTGTACAGGTTGAAAAATTAGAAAAAAACATGGCAAAACTTACTGTTGAAGTACCAGCAGAAGAAGTAGAAAAAGCTTTACAGGCTGCTTACATGAAAGAGAAGAACAAAATCAGCATCCCTGGTTTCCGTAAAGGAAAAGTTCCAAGAGCTATGATCGAGAAAATGTACGGTGCAGCTGTATTTTATGAAGAAGCAGCAAACATCTTAATTCAGGATAATTATGCAGCAGCTATGGAAGAGAGCAAAGAGGACATCGTTTCCAGACCAACAATCGACATTGTTCAGATCGAATCTGGAAAACCTTTCATCTTCACAGCAGAAGTAGCAGTAAGACCAGAAGTAACACTTGGAAAATACAAAGGTGTTCAGGTAACTAAGATTGACACAACTGTAACAGACGAAGAAGTAGAAGCAGCACTTGAGAAAGAGCAGCAGAAGAACTCCAGAACTGTAACTGTAACAGACAGACCAGTAGCAAACGGTGATACAGCAGTCATCGATTTCGAAGGATTTGTTGACGGTGTTGCATTTGAAGGAGGTAAAGGAGAGAATCATCCATTAGAGATCGGTTCCCACTCTTTCATCGATACATTCGAAGATCAGTTAGTAGGACACAATGCAGGGGATGAAGTAGAAGTTAACGTTACTTTCCCAGAGAAATATCAGGCAGCTGATTTAGCTGGAAAACCAGCCGTATTCAAAGTTAAAATCAACGAGATCAAAACAAAAGAACTTCCAGAATTAAATGATGAATTTGCTTCTGAAGTATCTGAGTTTGATACATTAGCTGAGTACAAAGAAGACTTAAGAAAACATCTTGAAGTTGAGAAAGAGAACGAAGCAAAACGTACAAAAGAAGATGAAGCAATCAAGAAGATCATCGACAAATCCACAATGGAGATCCCGGAAGCTATGATCGATACACAGTGTGAGAACATGGTTAATGAGTTCGCACAGAGAATCGCACAGAGTGGTCTTTCCATGGAGCAGTACATGCAGTTCTCCGGTATGACGATCGACGGATTAAAAGAGCAGGTTCGTCCGGAAGCTGAGACACGTATCAAGAGCAGCCTTGTATTAGAGCAGATCGCAAAAGATGAGAATATCGAAGTTTCTGAAGATGAGATCAATGCAGAAGTTGAGAAGATGGCAGCTCAGTACGGAATGGAAGCTGACAAGTTAAAAGAGTACTTAGGAGAAGCTGAGAAAGAATCCATTAAGAGAGATTTATCTGTGACAAAAGCAGTTGACTTAATTATGGAGAACGTAAAAGAAAGAGCAAAAGCTAAGACAAAGAAAGAAAAAGAAGCTGAAGCAGAAGAAGGAACAGAAGAATAATTCCGGCAGCGTACAGCAGACAGAGGATTGCATATAATATGCAGACCGGAAATATCACAGACTGGCTCTTATGAGCCGGTCTGTTTGAGATTTATGGCAGAATGCATTTGATGAGAAAAAAGTTCAGTATTTTTTAAAATTCGAACAAGATATTAATTTTTCATAAAACATGTTTTTTTCCTATTCCAACGTCCCTGTATTTGTGGGATAATATTTACCAGTGCAGTGTATGACCGATATATTGCAATAGTGAAAGAAGTGCGGATCCCATGATAGTGCGATCCAGACCATATTTATGAAAAGAAAGGGCAGGTAAGAGATATGAGTTTAGTACCTTACGTCATTGAACAGACAAGCAGAGGAGAGCGTAATTACGATATTTACTCCAGATTATTAAAAGATAGAATTATTTTCCTGGGAGAAGAAGTGAATGAGACAACAGCAAGCCTTGTGGTTGCACAGTTACTTTTCTTAGAGTCCGAGGATCCTGGAAAAGATATTCATTTATATATCAATTCCCCGGGTGGAATGGTAACAGCAGGTCTTGCTATTTATGATACGATGCAGTACATCAAATGCGATGTATCTACCATCTGTATCGGTATGGCAGCCAGCATGGGAGCATTTTTACTTGCAGGCGGAGCAAAGGGCAAGAGACTTGCACTTCCGAATGCAGAGATTATGATCCATCAGCCATCCGGCGGAGCAAAAGGTCAGGCAACCGAGATTCAGATCGCAGCGGAAAACATTTTAAAGACAAAGAAGAAATTAAATGAGATTTTAGCTGCAAACACCGGAAAACCTTATGACGTGATCGCAGCGGACACAGAGAGAGATCATTATATGTCTGCTCAGGAAGCAATGGAATACGGACTGATCGATAATGTGATCACAAGCCGCTAATAAATAGAGACATTGGAGAATAAGAAATGACAGGAAGAAATGACGAGAGACTGCGCTGCTCATTTTGTGGTAAGACTCAGGATCAGGTCCGTAAACTGATCGCGGGACCAAACGGAGCCTATATCTGTGATGAGTGTGTAGACGTTTGCGCCGAGATTATAGACGAAGAGTTGGAGAATGATGAATTTGACGGAAATCTGGAAGAACCTGCGGAGCAGATCAATCTGATCAAGCCGGAGGAGATGAAGGCATTTTTAGACGAGTACGTCATTGGCCAGGATAAAGCGAAGAAAGTTTTGTCCGTTGCAGTTTATAATCATTACAAGAGAATTATGGCAGGATCAGATTCAGATGTAGAATTGCAGAAGAGTAATATTCTTATGCTCGGACCAACCGGTTCCGGTAAAACACTTTTAGCACAGACTTTGGCGAGAGTGTTGAATGTTCCGTTTGCAATCGCAGATGCAACCACACTTACCGAGGCAGGTTATGTGGGTGAAGATGTCGAGAATATCCTTTTGAAACTGATCCAGGCTGCTGATTATGATATTGAGCGTGCACAGCACGGTATCATTTACATTGATGAGATTGACAAGATTACAAAAAAATCTGAGAACGTTTCCATCACAAGAGACGTTTCCGGCGAGGGTGTACAGCAGGCGTTACTTAAGATTTTAGAGGGAACGGTTGCTTCTGTTCCGCCACAGGGTGGAAGAAAACATCCGCAGCAGGAACTGATCCCGATTGATACTACCAATATTTTATTTATCTGTGGTGGTGCTTTTGATGGATTAGAGAAGATCATTGAGACACGTCTCGACCAGAAATCCATTGGATTTAATGCAGAAGTACACGCCAAAGATGAGTACAATGTAGGGGAAGTATTAAAACATGTACTTCCGCAGGATTTTGTGAAATTCGGACTCATCCCTGAATTTATCGGTCGTGTGCCGGTAACCGTAACATTGGATATGTTAGATAAGGATGCGATGATCCGTATCTTATGCGAGCCGAAGAATGCACTTGTAAAACAGTACAAAAAGCTGTTTGAATTAGACGGTGTCAGTCTGGAATTTGACAGGGATGCACTCGAAGCAATCGTGGACAAAGCGCTTGAGAGAAAGACCGGAGCGCGTGGTCTTCGTGCAATCATGGAGGCTGTTACATTAGATCTGATGTATCATATTCCATCCGATGAGAGCATTACAAAATGTGAGATCACCAAAGAAGATGTAGAAAAGAATCTTGCAATTGAAGAGAAAGAAGAAAAAGCACTTGTTGAGAAGTTAGAACAGGCTTCTTAAACAAAAGATAACAGCAGGAAAAGCTGTTACAGATAAAGGAATTATAGAAAATGGATACAATGATTATGAAAATGCCTGCAGTTGCCCTTCGTGGAATGGTGATCCTGCCGGGAATGGTAGCCCATTTTGACGTAAGCCGTGCAAAATCCATCAAGGCAGTGGAAGAGGCGATGATGGATGAGCAGAAGATTTTTCTTGTGGCACAGAAAGATGTGGAACAGGAAAATCCTGATATCGAGGACTTATTTAAGATCGGGATCATTGCTGAGGTAAAGCAGGTAATTAAGTTACAAAATAATATTGTACGCATTTTGGTAGAAGGGAAAGAGCGGGCAGAATTGTCCGCTTTTCTTGAAAATCCGGACTATCTGCTTGCGGAGATCATTCGATTTGACGAGGAAGTGGATGACGGACTGCCAGAAGAAGCGAAGGAGGCAATGCTTCGGAGCATTAAGGAGACATTTGGTAAATATGTGGTCGTCAATCCCAAAATGGGAAAAGAGCTGCAACGCCAGTTAAGTGAGATCACAGATCTGGAAAAACTGATGAATCAGCTTGCCAACAGCCTTCCGGTACATTTTGAGGAAAAACAGAAAATCTTAGATGCGGTTTCTATGACCGAACGTTATGAGGTTCTGATGGCACTCTTATTAAAAGAGATCGAGATCATAGCCATCAAGAATGATTTTCAGGCGAAAGTCAAGGCGCATGTGGATAAAAACCAGAAAGAATATCTGCTGAGAGAGCAGATGAAAGTAATCCGTGAGGAGCTTGGCGAAGATAATACGGAATCAGACGCAGATCACTTTATGGATGCTCTGGGCAAAATCAAGGCAGACAAAGAAGTAAAAGAGAAGATCAAAAAAGAGATCGACCGTTTTAAAAATATCAGTTCCAGCTCCTCTGAGAGCGCTGTGGCGAGAGGGTATATTGAAACACTTTTGGAGCTTCCGTGGAATAAGACATCCAGAGATAACAAGGATCTGAAGAATGCCGAGCAGATTTTAAATGCGGATCATTACGGCCTGGAAAAAGTAAAAGAGCGTATGTTGGAATTTCTGGCTGTCCGCAATCTCACCAGCAAGGGCGAGAGCCCGATCATCTGTCTGGTCGGACCACCGGGAACCGGTAAAACGAGTATTGCCCGGTCCGTTGCAAAAGCGTTAGATAAAAAATATGTGCGGATCAGTCTCGGTGGTGTGCGGGATGAGGCAGAGATCCGCGGCCACAGAAGAACTTACGTCGGAGCAATGCCGGGACGTATCGTGAACGGACTGCGCAGCGCCGGCGTGAAAAATCCGCTCATGCTGTTAGATGAGATCGATAAGATGAGCAGCGATTACAAGGGGGATACGGCGTCTGCATTGCTGGAAGTGCTTGACGCGGAGCAGAATAAGAAGTTCCGGGATCATTATGTTGAGATACCGATCGATCTTTCAGAAGTGCTGTTTATTGCAACAGCAAACTCTGTGCAGGATATCCCAAGGCCGCTGTTAGACCGTATGGAACTGATCGAAGTGACCAGTTATACAGAGAATGAGAAGCTTCACATTGCCAAAGAGCATCTGCTCGCAAAGCAGATGGAGCGCAATGGGATCAGACCGGAGCAGCTCGCCATCACAGACAAAGCGATGGCAAAGATCATCAGTGGTTACACAAGGGAAGCCGGTGTGCGTAATCTTGAACGTAAGCTTGGTGAGATATGCAGAAAAGCAGCAAGACCGCTTTACGAGGGAGAAAAAGAGAAGATTAAAGTTACAGAACAGAATCTTGAAAAGTTCCTCGGCAAAGAGAAATACAGTTTTGATAAGAAAAATGATACGGATGAAGTAGGAATCGTCCGTGGACTTGCATGGACAAGCGTTGGTGGAGATACTTTAGAGATTGAAGTCAACATCATGCCGGGAAAAGGTGAGTTCCAGCTGACCGGACAGCTGGGAGATGTGATGAAGGAATCTGCACAGGCGGGAATCAGCTATATCCGTTCTGTCAGTGAAGAGTATCATATTCCGAAAAAGTTTTTCCAGGAGAATGACATCCATATCCACATCCCGGAGGGTGCAGTGCCGAAGGATGGACCGTCTGCCGGAATCACGATGGCGACAGCCATGTTGTCGGCGATCACGAAGACACCGGTCCGCGCTGATGTCGCAATGACAGGTGAGATCACACTTCGCGGCCGTGTGCTTCCAATCGGTGGACTGAAGGAAAAAACACTGGCAGCCAAAAATGCAGGAATTAAGACCATCTGTGTGCCAAAGAAGAATGAGAAGGATATAGATGAGATTTCACCGGAGATCAAAAAAGGTCTGAAAATCGTGTTTGTGGAGCAGATGAAAGACGTGCTGGATGTGGCGTTTGTAAAGAAGTGAATTAAGAAGAGGAAAAGACAATGGTAATTAGAAGTGTAAATTTGGAGACTGTCTGTGGTATCACAAGTAAAATACCGGACAATCCATTTAATGAAGTGGCATTTGCAGGAAAGTCAAATGTAGGAAAATCATCCATGATCAATGCGCTGTTAAACCGCAAGTCGCTCGCAAGGACATCGGCGCAGCCGGGAAAGACGCAGACCATCAATTTTTACAATGTCAATGATGCCATGTATCTGGTCGATCTGCCCGGTTATGGATATGCAAAGACCTCTGCCAGCGAGAAGGAAAAATGGGGAAAAATGATCGAGAATTATCTTCATACCTCTAAAAAACTGCAGGCAGTCTTTTTGCTGATCGATATCCGTCATGATCCGTCTGCAAACGATAAAATGATGTATGACTGGATGGTTTATCAGGGATTTACACCGATTATCATCGCCACAAAGCTTGATAAGATCAAACGAAGCCAGATCCAGAAGAATGTAAAAGCAATCCGCGAAGGGCTGAAAGTAAAGCCTGGTACGGTGATCATTCCATTCTCCTCCGAGACGAAGCAGGGAAGGGATGAACTCTGGGAGGTTATCGATTCCTTTGTTTTGCCACAGGAGGAAACTGAGGAAAAATGACATTGCACTGCAAAATCGTTCATGGTAAAATAATAGTATAAGTGTCAGACAAGACAAAAAGCACCCGGAGATACTTTCCGGGTGTTCTGCGAATATAAAGGTGCATCGGAGGATGGTAGAGATGAAAAAGAAGAAAATTGTGATTGCTCTTGGACATGAAGCATTGGGAACAACACTTCCTGAACAGAAAGAGGCAACGAAACGAACAGCAAAGGCAGTGGCAGATTTTATCCGTGAAGATTATCAGGTTGTGATCACACACAGTAACGGACCACAGATCGGTATGATCCATACTGCTATGAATGAATTTTGCAAATTATATCCGGAATATACTGCAACACCCATGTCTGTATGTTCTGCAATGAGTCAGGGATATATCGGATACGATTTACAGAATGCGATCCGTGCGGAATTATTGAACAAGGGAATCTATAAACCCGTTTCTACGATCCTTACACAGGTTGTGGTTGATCCATATGACGAGGCGTTTTACAAACCAAGCAAAGTCATTGGACGTGTGCTGACGGAAGAGGAAGCAGAGGCAGAGGAGAAAAAAGGAAATCACGTTGTCAAAACAGAAGGCGGGTACAGACGAATCGTTGCAGCGCCAAAGCCAATGGATATCGTGGAGATCGATGCAATCAAAGCATTGTCCGATGCTGACCAGATCGTAGTTGCCTGTGGAGGCGGCGGCATCCCGGTATTAATGCAGGACAACAACTTAAAGGGTGCCAGTGCTGTTATTGAAAAAGACCTTGCAGCAGGAAAACTGGCAGAACTTCTGGATGCAGACATGCTTGTTATTTTGACAAGTGTTGACAATGTATGCTTAAATTATGGACAGCCGGATGAAAAACCATTATCAACCATGACTGTTGCAGAAGCAAAGAAATACATGGAGCAGGGACAGTTTGGTGAGGGCGATATGCTTCCTAAGATAGAGGCAGCCATCAACTTTATCGGTGACTCTGCGATCAGGTCCGTTCTGATCACAAAATTGAACAAAGATGGTTCAAATATCCATGGCGGTATGGGAACCATGATCACAAAATAATTTTTTTGACATAATGTTTACAAAAAAGAGCAGGTTTTTTTACAAAAGAAAGCTTGCTTTTTTTATGTTTATTTCGTATAATCTCTCCGTAGATGGAGTCGCCGTACCAAAGAAGAAACTTAAAATTTATTATACATTTTTCACAAGAATACGAATAAAAACGGAGAGAAGAGACTGTATTATTGTGAAAAGTGTATAAGTTTTAAGTTTTGCAGAGATTGGTCCGCCGACTCCGTGCTGATTTAAGGAGATTGTTAAAACTATAACAGAAATTAGGAGAGGCATACGCATTTCGAATGAATAAAAATCAGCAGGAACACTTGAAAAATGAAACCATAAAAAGAAAGGAAGAATTTATGACAAGAAGAACAAAAATTATCTGTACGTTAGGACCATCCACCGACAATGAAGCGGTGATGAGAGCATTGATCGAAGAGGGAATGAACGTTGCACGTTTCAATTTTTCGCATGGACCGCATGATGAGCAGATGGGAAGATTAAAAATGCTTCGCAAACTGCGCAAAGAATTGGGAAAATATGTTGCAGCTTTACTTGATACAAAGGGACCGGAAATCCGTCTCGTAGAATTTGAAAAAGGAAAAACAGAGTTAAAGACAGGCCAGACTTTTACACTGACAACCGATGATATTCCTGGAACAGATGAGCGCGTATCCATCACTTACAAAAATCTTGCAGATGATGTAAAGCCGGGCGATCATATTCTGATCGATGATGGTCTGGTAGGTCTGGAAGTTGTAGAAATCAAACCGGTTGCAAAACCAGTGAATACCAAGGTCAACGCAAGAGATATTGTCTGTAAAGTGTTAAATGATGGTGTGATTTCCAATAAAAAAGGCGTGAACGTTCCGAACGTTGACCTCACGATGCCATTTATCAGTGAAAAAGATTACGGAGATATCTGTTTTGCGGTAGAAAATGATTATGATTTTATCGCAGCTTCCTTTGTCCGTACCGCAGAGGATGTTATGGAAATCCGCAAAATCCTTGCGGAAAAAGGCGGCGAGGATATTAAGATCATTTCCAAGATCGAGAACATGCAGGGTGTCCGCAATATCGATGACATCATCCGTGTGTCCGATGGTATCATGGTGGCGCGTGGTGACATGGGTGTTGAAATCCCGTTAGAAGATGTTCCGGTTATGCAGAAAATGATCATCAAAAAAGTATGTGAGGCTGGAAAAATCGTTATTACAGCAACTCAGATGTTAGATTCCATGATGAAACATCCAAGACCAACAAGAGCAGAGTCCACAGACGTTGCAAATGCTATTTATGACGGAACGAGTGCGATCATGTTATCCGGAGAGACTGCTGCAGGAATGTATCCAATTGAAGCTGTAAAAACAATGGTCCGTATTGCAACCCGCACAGAGCATGATATCAACTATTTACAGAGATTCAGACAGCGCAGGACCATGTGTAACCCGGATGTGACAAACGCAATCTCACATGCAACCTGTACGATGGCTGGTGATTTAAGTGCAGCGGCAATCGTGACGGTAACGAAGTCCGGACGTACTGCGAGAATGATCTCCAAATACCGTCCAAACTGCACGATCATTGGTGAGTGCCTGACAGAAAAGGTATGCCGTCAGTTAAACCTTGAGTGGGGTGTAGAACCGATTCTTATCACAGAGGAACAGGATGCAAGCCAGTTGTTTGAGAAGGCAGTTGATGTGGCAGAGATGGCAGGATTTGTTTCCAAAGGGGAATTAGTTGTTCTGACCGGTGGTGTTCCACTTGGGGTATCCGGTACAACGAACCTCATCAAAGTACAGGTCGCAGGACATATTCTTGTGACAGGAAAAGGATTAAACGGAAAGAAAATTTCCGGAAACCTTTGTGTGTGCCACAGCAATGAAGATTTAAAAAGCTTCAAAGACGGTGATATCATTGTCGCAGCAGACACTACAAATGAAATGATGGCGCAGATGCGTCAGGCTTCCGCACTGATCGTAGAAGCAGAGGGTGCAAACTGTCATGCAGCAATCGCAGGGTTAAGCCTTGATATTCCGGTTCTGATCGCAGCTAAAAATGCATTGAATGTCTTAAAGACCAGTGCTTACGTTGAAGTGGACTGCGAGAGCGGGGTTGTAAGTGCGAACTAAACCGGAGGTTCATTTGCGTAGTGTCGCAGATTCTGTGGTGCTTTTATAGGGCTTGAAGGGCAGATATAAGCGTCCTCTCGCAAGTCG
>ULRS01038094.1_pt1 | contig 11829 bp, 10 predicted proteins | sample 1955671 | NCBI WGS metagenome assembly ULRS01 (sample SAMEA4835689, study PRJEB28245) | human gut metagenome | biome: gut microbiome; material: fecal sample | place: Denmark | collected 2008
AACACGCCCGCCGCGCAGGATACCCGCTACGGGGTCTGGTTCGAGCCGCTTCTGCCGCGCCTGTGCCCGGCAAGCTCGGCAGAATAAGGGGAGGTACACCGATGAACGAAAAGCCAACCTTGAACATCGTTCTGGTGGAACCGCGCATCCCGCAGAACACCGGCAATGTGGCCCGCACCTGTGCCTGCACTGCCTGTCGGCTGCATCTGGTAGGCCCCATGGGCTTTGCCATCGATGATAAAAAGCTCAAGCATGCGGGTCTGGATTACTGGCACTACCTCGACATCAGCTATTACGACAGTCTGGACGAGTTCTTTGCCAAAAACAGCGGCCCCTATTACTATTTTACCACCAAGGCACCGCAGCGCTACACCGATGTGAGCTACCCGGACGGTGCATACCTCGTGTTCGGACGCGAGGATGCCGGCCTGCCCGAAGCCTTGCTTGCCGCCAATCAGGAGCACTGCATCCGAATGCCCATGCGCGACACCTGCCGCAGCCTGAACCTTTCCAACAGCGTGGCCGTGGGCGTGTATGAAGTGCTGCGCCAGTGGGACTTTCCGGAGCTTTTGGACCACGGACACTTACGAGACTACGAATGGAAATGAGGGACATTATGAGCAAGATTGCGATCCTGACCGATTCCTCCTGCGATATCCCGCAGGAGATGGCCGAAAAATACGGCATCGACATCATGAGCTTCCACATCCTGCTGGACAATGTGGACTACGTGGAGCGTGAAAGCTGCACCAACACCGAATTTTACGATAAGATGCGTGCCGCTAAGGGCGTGCCCTCCACTGCCGCCATCACCCCCATCCAGTTCTGCGAAAAATACTGCCAGTACGTGGACGAGGGCTATACGGATGTCATTCATGTACCCATCAACAAATCCGGCTCTTCCACCTACAATAACGCCCTCATGGCACAGGGGATGCTGCGGGAAGAGCGCCCGGAGCACCACTTGAAGATCCATCTGCTGGACCCCCACACCTATTCCATGGTGTTCGGCTGGTATCTGTGCGAAATGGCCCGCAAACTGAAGAACGGTGCAGAGATCAGCCATGTGATCCGGGAGTTTGAAAAGCAGATGGACTGCATGGAGATCGTTCTGGGCCCCTACAGCCTGAAGCAGATGAAAAAGAGCGGACGCATCTCTGCCGCTGCTGCTGTTATGGGCGAGCTGATGGGCATTCGTCCCATCATCACCCTGATCGACGGCAAGACCAAGGTGGAAGCCAAGGTACGCGGCGATGACAAGGTGGTGCCCGCCATGGTGGAGCTGTGCAAACAGCGCAGCGAAGGCGTGGAGAACTTTGATTATATGATCGGCCACACCAACATCCCGCAGACCGCCGATCTGGAAAAGGCCTGCCGCAAGGCCTTTGGCAAGCCGCCGCTGCTGGTGTTTGAGCTGGGCGGCGTCGTTTCCGCCAACACCGGCCCCGACACGGTGGCTCTGGTATACACCGGACACCCCAGAGGGTAACATGTTTTTCAAAGCTGGCTGTGCCGAAGCATGGTCAGCTTTTTTGTTTTGGTCTGCTCTTGCCCAACTCCCTCAGTCACGGCTAACGCCGTGCCAGCTCCCTCGGAGATGGAGCCTTTGGCAGTACGGGTAAGTTTCCGGTTTTGCCAAGGGCCCCATCCCAGAGGGGGCTGTCTGCGTAAGCAGACTGGAGGAGTTTCCTCTTCCCATTGCATTTCGTCCAATTTTATGCTATACTGCCTTCTGCTGTGCTTTTTGTGCGGCATCCTTTCAGAGCAACTTAGGATTTTAGGCTCCCCGGCGTGTCTCGAACCATGCCGGGCCAAACCCACAGGGGCTGGCGGCCCTGTGCGGTCAAAATCATCCCGCTGGAGTATTATCATGAATCAGAATCCTTCCGTCCGTAAACTGGTGCGCTGCGGCGTGGTCGCAGCCATTTATGTTGTTCTCTGCATGGCTCTGCAGCCGCTCTCCTATGGTGCGGTACAGGTGCGTGTGGCTGAGGCGCTCTGCCTGCTGCCGGTGTTCGGTGCCGAGTACATTGCCGGTGTGGTACTGGGCTGCTTTTTGGCAAACCTGCTGGGCTCCACCATCGTGGATGTCATCTTTGGCACCCTTGCCACCCTGCTGGCCTGCCTTGTCACCTACAAGCTGCGGAACATCCGCATCAAGGGTCTGGCTGTGGCGGCTTCCCTGCCGCCGGTGCTGTTCAATGCCGTGATCATCGGCATTGAGATCGCCGTCATGTTCCCGGACCCCACCTCCAGCGCTCCCATCTGGCTGGCCTGCATCACCAACGGCATCTCCGTAGGTATCGGCGAGCTCATCAGCTGCACCGTTCTGGGTGTGCTGCTGGTGAAGATCATCGAGAGCAGCAAGGCCCTGCGCAAAATTTTTGCAGCTTAATGACCGCAAGGAGGTTTCCATGCAGGCAAACGGAATGATCTTCTGGGACTGGAACGGCACTTTGATGGATGATGTTGATTTCACCCACAGCTGTCTCAACTGGATGCTGGAGACCCACGGTTATCCGCAGCGGTACGATCTTGCCGCTTACCGGGAAATTTTCGGTTTTCCCATTGAGGAATACTACATCCGCGCCGGTTTCAACTTTGCAAAGCACCCTTATGCAGAGCTGGCCGAGCGCTTTATGGAACGTTATAACGCAGGCGTGGATGCCTGTCCCCCCTCTGCACACGCTGCCGAGACGCTGGCCGAGCTTTCGCGCCGGGGCTGGCGGCAGAGCGTGCTTTCCGCCTCCCGTCGGGACTACCTGATCGAGCAGGTAGCCGCACGGGGCCTGCAGGGCTATTTTACTGAGTTGCTCGGCCTTGCAGACATCTATGGCGTAAGCAAAGTGCAGGTGGGCAAACAGTGGCTTGCACAAAGCGGCATCGCCCCTGCTGCCTGCGTGATGGTGGGCGACACCCAGCACGATGCCGAAGTTGCAAAGGCCCTTGGCACAAAATGCGTGCTCTACACCGGCGGCCACCAGTCCCGCGCGCGGCTCGAGGCTGTGTGCCCGAATGTCATCGACGATCTGGCACAGCTGCCGCAGCTGCTGGAAGCCTTATAATGTACATCTGACCACTTCTGATTTGCAAAAATCAGAGGTGGTTTTTGTTTTAGCTGGCTCGCCCTCTCAGTCTCGCATTCGCTCGCCAGCTCCCCCAATGGGGGAGCCTCTGGCGAAACCGGAAACTTTGCGTGGATTGCCAACTTTGGGGGAGCTGGATGCGACCAGCGGGAGCAGACGGAGAGGACGAGGCTGTTCGCCTCCACAACATATCTTTTCCTTTTATGAACCCCCTTCCAGCGCAAATTTACAGAAAATTCATTCAAAAACCGGCTAAAATAACCTTGCAGGTTTGACGCATCTGCCGCTTTGGTGTATCATATATGTGTGTATTTATGTCTATCTCCGGGAAGCATTTTCCCGAATTTGATCTATGAGGTGTTACCAATGTCCCTTGTTGAAAAACTCTTTGGCAGCTTCTCGGACCGGGAGCTGAAAAAGATCAACCCCATTGCCAAGCAGGTGCTGGCTCTGGAAGAAAAATATGCCGCCATGCCGGATGCCGACCTGCAGGCACAGACTGCTGTGTTCAAGCAGCAGCTGGCCGACGGCAAGACCACCGATGATATCCTGCCCGATGCCTTTGCCGTCTGCCGCGAGGCCGCATGGCGCGTGCTGGGCATGAAGCACTTCCCTGTGCAGGTCATCGGCGGCATTGCCCTGCACCGCGGCGATATTTCCGAGATGCAGACCGGTGAAGGCAAGACTCTTGTGGCTACCCTGCCCGCCTACCTGAATGCCCTCACCGGTGAGGGCGTGCATGTTGTCACCGTCAACGATTACCTTGCCAAGCGCGACAGCGAGTGGATGGGCAAGCTCTACCGCTGGCTGGGCCTTTCTGTCGGCCTGATCGCACAGGGCATGGACGGTGATGCACGCCGCGCCGCCTATGCTGCCGACATCACCTACGGTACCAACAACGAGTTCGGCTTCGACTACCTGCGCGACAACATGGTGACCTATAAGGCCAACATGGTGCAGCGCGGCCACGCCTATGCCATCGTCGATGAAGTGGACTCCATCCTGATCGATGAAGCCCGCACGCCCCTGATCATTTCCGGCCGCGGCGAGGATTCCTCCAGCCTGTACACACAGGTGGACCGCTTTGTGCGCACCCTGCGCAAGAGCGTGGTGGTAGAGCTGGAGGATAAGGTCTCTACCGACGAGCAGACCGACGGTGATTACGTCGTGGACGAAAAGCACAAGACCTGTACCCTGACTGCCAGCGGCATCAAGAAAGCGGAAGCCTACTTCAAGGTCGAAAACCTTGCCGCCGCCGAGAACATGACCCTTGCCCATCACATCGATCAGGCCATCAAGGCTTACGGCGTGATGCAGCGGGACATCGATTACGTGGTCAAGGATGGTCAGGTCATCATCGTGGACGAGTTCACCGGCCGTCTGATGATCGGCCGCCGCTACAACGAAGGCCTGCATCAGGCCATCGAAGCCAAGGAGGGCGTGAAGATCGCCGCCGAGAGCAAAACGCTGGCTACCATCACCTTCCAGAACTACTTCCGCATGTACAAAAAGCTGTCCGGTATGACCGGTACCGCCAAGACAGAAGCCACCGAGTTCACCGAGATCTACGGCCTGAACATCGTTACGGTGCCCACCAACCGTCCCCGTCAGCGCATCGATTATCCGGATGCCATCTACAAGACGGTCAACGGCAAATACAATGCCGTTATCCAGCAGGTGCTGGAATGCCACCAGAAGGGCCAGCCCGTGCTGGTGGGTACGGTCAGCGTGGAAAAGAGTGAGACCCTTGCCAAGATGCTGCAGAAATACACCCGCGACTTCAACGTGCTGAACGCAAAGAACCACGAGCGTGAAGCCGAGATCGTGGCGCAGGCCGGCAAAAAGGGTGCCATTACCATTGCCACCAACATGGCAGGCCGTGGTACTGATATCATGCTGGGCGGCAACGCCGAGTTCATGGCCAAGGCCCAGATGCGCAAGGAACACTTCTGCGAAAATCTGCTGAACCCGGAAAAGCCCGAGGATGCCGACCCGGCTGCAGTGGAAATGCTGCTGACCGAAGCCAACGGTCACGGCGATACCGAGGATGCCAACATCCTTGCTGCCCGCAAGCGCTTCGATGAGCTGTACGCCCAGTGCAAGCCCCAGATCGATGCCGAAGCTGAGCAGGTGCGCGCTGCAGGCGGTCTGTTCATCATCGGCACCGAACGCCACGAGAGCCGCCGCATCGACAACCAGCTGCGCGGCCGTGCCGGCCGTCAGGGCGACCCGGGTGCTTCCCGCTTCTACCTGAGCTTGGAAGATGACCTGATGCGCCTGTTCGGCGGCGACCGCGTCTCCAGCCTGATGGATACCCTCAAGATCGACGAGGACACTCCCATCGAGAACCGCATGATCACCAACACGCTGGAAAGCGCCCAGAAAAAGCTGGAAGGCCGCAACTTCGAGATCCGCAAGAACGTGCTGAAGTACGACGACGTGATGAACCAGCAGCGCGAGATCATCTATGGTCAGCGCCGAAAGGTGCTGGATGGCGAGGATATCAGCACCGAAATGCACAAGATGCTGCGCGAGAACATCGATTCCAGCTGCGACCAGTTCCTGGCCGGTGATGTGAAGGACGACTGGGACTTTGGTGCCCTGCGTCGCCACTATCTGGGCTGGCTGACCACCGAGGAAGACCTCCACTACACCGTGGCCGACTTTGACGATATCTCCCGCAAGGGCATTGCCGACCAGCTCTATGACCGCGGCATGAAGATCCTCTCCGACAAGGAGCAGCGTTACGGTACTCCCATCATGCGTGAGCTGGAGCGCATCTGCCTGCTCAAGTGCGTGGACCGCATGTGGATGGACCACATCGACAACATGGACCAGCTGCGTCAGGGCATTGCGCTGCGCGGCTACGGCCAGAAGGACCCCGTTGTGGAGTACCGCATCGAGGGCTTTGACATGTTCGACCAGATGGTGGATTCCATCCGTGAGTCCAGTGTGAAGATGCTGCTGACCATCGAGATCCGTCAGGCCGGTGCTGCCCCCAAGCGTGAGCAGGTGGCAAAGCCCACCGGCGAAGGCTTTGTGCCCGGCAACGGTGCACCCGGTGCCAAGGGTGCACCCCACGGCCAGCCTGTGCGTGTCATCAAAATTGGCCGCAACGACCCCTGCCCCTGCGGCAGCGGCCTGAAGTGGAAAAAGTGCACCTGCGCCAAGTACCACCCGGAAGGCACATCGACGAACGAAAACTAAGTAAAAAACCTCTCAGGCTCTGCCATAAGGCAGGGTCTGGGAGGTTTTTGATAAAATAGAGGGAGTTGATTTTGGAATGATCACACCAGAAAAACTGCTCGAATCCGCAAAGGAGCTGGAAACCCAGCTGCGCACATGGCGGCGCACCCTGCACCGCCACCCGGAGGTAGGCTTTGACCTGCCCGAGACAAAAGCGCTGGTCAAAAAAGCCCTGACCGAGATGGGCTACACCCCGCAGGACTGCGGCAAGTGCGGCGTACTCGCGCTAGCGGGCGGCAAGCGCCCCGGCAAGACCATCCTGCTGCGCGGCGACATGGATGCTTTGCCCATTCAGGAGGAATCCGGCGAAGAATTTGCTTCCGAGGTGCCGGGCAAGATGCACGGCTGCGGCCACGATATGCACACCGCCATGATGCTGGGTGCGGCAAAGCTGCTCAAAGAACATGAGGACGAGATCGAGGGCACCATCAAGCTGGAATTCCAGCCTGCAGAGGAGATCTTTCAGGGTTCGCTGGACATGCTGAAAAACGGCCTGCTGGAAAACCCGAAGGTGGACGCTGCCGTGATGTTCCACGTTCTGGCCGGGATGCCCCTGCCCGTGGGCACCGTGCTAGTGCCGGGCGGCGGCATCACCATGGCAAGCTGTGAGCAGTACCACATCACCGTACACGGCAAGGGCGGCCATGGCTCCATGCCCAACGCCTGCATCGACCCCATCACCGCAGCGGCCCACATCCACATTGCCCTGCAGGAGATCAACAGCCGTGAGCTGGACCCCGCCAAGTTTGGCGTGTTCACCACGGGCCGGTTTGAAGCTGGCAAGGCATCCAACGTCATCCCGGATTCTGCCGATATGTGGGGCACTATCCGCACGGTGGACCCCGAAGGTGCCGTGAGCGAGCAGATCCACCAGCGCATGACCGAGATCGCGCAGGGCGTGGCGGCAGCCTATCGCTGCACTGCTGATGTGGAGTTCAGCGACCACTGCCCCTGCATGGTGGTGGATACGCCTCTTGCCAAGAATGCCCTGACCTATATGACCGAACTGCTGGGCCGTGGTGCCATGGATATGACCGTCCTCACCGGCGGCAAGCCCGGCGGCGGCAGCGAGGACTTTGCCTTTGTCAGCCACGAAGTGCCTACCGTGAGCATGTTCCTCTCCGCAGGCAACGCCAAGGAGGGCTATGTTTACGGCCAGCACCACCCCAAGGTACGCTTTGACGACAGCGTGCTGTACGAGGGCGCAGCAGCCTATGCCTATATGGGCCTGCGCTGGCTGAGCGAGCATCCGTAAATCTTTGTTTAATATAAAAGGGAACGGTTCACCTCATTCAGATGAACCGTTCCCTTTTATTCTTATATCAGTTTTGCGCCGGAGTGCGGCAGGCTGTCGGCCCCAAGGCTTTGCAGCTGCTGCGGCAGGGCGGCGAGGTCGCCGCCGGTATAATACCACGCAGCGGCAAATGCGGCCAGTGCCAGAATCAGCAGAAAAATCAGGGCATTCCGCACCCTGTGCCGTTTGCGCGGCGCTGCTATCGGTGCATCCGGCTCCGGCTTGTCCGGCAGGCGCTGCGCCGTCAGGGCATCTGCCGGGATGGCCCTGCCATACTTCTGCCAGATCGTTCCCGCCGCCTGCGGCAGACCGGAGGCCGCCCGGCGGATCATACCCACCAGCCACAAAGCAGGCGTATCTGCATTGGCCACCGTGCGCACCCAGCAGCCTTTCCGGCTGCCCAGAAACAGCACCGTGTCCTCGGCGCGCTCCAGACACCCGGCTGCAAAGTCTGCACCCACAAGGCGCTGCGCTGCCCGCACACGGGTAAGCTTTGCCGGCACCGGCCCGCCCTTGACCCGGCAGACCTTTGCGCTCAGCTTTTCCCGCACCTTTGCATCGGCATAGCTCATGGCTCCAAAATCAAACACTTTTTCTGCGCCGGCCACCGTTTCCATCCGGGCTTCCAGCAGAGTGCCTGCATCCGCATCACAGCATACCAGCAGCCTGCGGTGCGTTTCCAGCGCCTGCACCGCTGCATGAACAAGGGTCATCTCCCCTTCTCCGTACAGCTCTGCCGCAAAGCGGTCTGCCAGCGTTTTCCGCGCCTTGCTCAATGCCGCGGGCGTTTCTGCCTGCAGCGCAGCCAGTGTTTCTGCACCGCGGCTGCGGCACTGGGCAGCAAGTCCTGTCTGCTGCACTGCCTGTTGTACTGCCCACAGCGGTGCGCCAAACAGACGCAGCACACAGGTGGTCTGCGTTTTTTCTTCGTGTATCAACTGCTTCACCCCCGCGGCCCGGGGCCGCTCGTATTAACCCTTGAGGAAGGTGCTGTCCAGTGCCGTCAGAGCCGCAGCATCATGCCGGGCGCTTTTTGCCAGTGCCTGTGTATCTGCAGGAACTTTGCCCTGAGCCAGACGCAGCGCCAGTTCCAGTGCCGCCTGTGCCGCGCGGGCACGCACCAGCGCACGGTCAGGGCGGGAGACGAAGAGCTTTTTTACATAGACTGTCTCACCGCAGGCCGCACCCAGATACACCGTGCCCACCGGGCGGACGGCATCGCCGCCGTTGGGGCCGGCCAGACCGGTGACGCTGACAGCGATATCGGCCCCGGCAGCTTCGGCTGCGCCCAGTGCCATCTGTGCCGCCACCGGTGCGGACACCACATTGTATTTTGCAATGACTGCCGGTTCCACGCCCACCATTTTTGCCTTGGCCTGCTCCCAGTAGGTAACAAAGCCGAAGCCGAACACCTCACTTGCACCGGACACATTGGTCAGCCGCTGGGCGATCATGCCGCCTGTGCAGCTTTCTGCCGTGGCAATGGTGAGTCCCTTTTTCTTCAGGGTGTGCACCAGAGTCTCTTCCAGACCGGTCACATCCTCATCATACACCGCATCACCCAGCAGATCATAGAACTTTGTGGCGTATGCGCGGCACATTTTTTCGGCTGAACTGTCGGTTTCTGCCCGGGCAGTAATGCGGATCTCGCACTCGCCGGTCTTGCAGTAGATGGCGGCGGTGGGATTTGTGTTTTCCAGCAGATGCCGCACACGGTATTCGATGTCGCTTTCGCCGCCCAGCACCCGCAGCGTGATGGAATGCAGGGTGCAGTTCTGGCGGGCCAGCAGCAGCGGGCGCACACTCTCCTCCCACATGGCCTTCATTTCGTGAGGCACGCCGGGCATCAGCACAGCACAGTGGCCATCCTGCTCGAACCATGCCCCGGGGGCAGTGCCGTGGTTATTGATGATCTTGTGGCCGTTCACCGGCACCATGGCCTGCTTGCGGTTATTGGGGGTCGTCTTGCGCCCGGTGCGCGTGAAGAAATCCACGATCTTCTGCCATTCTTCCGGGTCAAAGGCCAGCGTGTCACCGTAGCATCCAGCAACCGTCTCCTTGGTCAGGTCGTCCGCCGTGGGGCCAAGGCCGCCGGTGAACACCAGCAGATCGCACCGCTGCTTTGCTTCGTTGACGAAATCCGCCAAACGGCCGTGGTTGTCGCCAATGGTGCTCTCGTGCTGGACGGTGATGCCCAGAGCCGCCAGCTCCCGGCTGAGGTACTGGGCGTTGGTGTTCAAAATGTTGCCGAGCAGCAGCTCGGTGCCCACACTGATGATCTCTGCTGTCATGGCTTTCACCCCTCAAATTCGACCTGATCGGTGATACGGATGCGGATGCGCTCGGCGCTCTCTGCTGCTTCGGCTTCCAGCGCGGCAAGGCCGGGCATGGCGGCTTCGGCTTCCAGAATTTCGGCCAGCTCCGGGCGGATCTTCGGGTGCGGCGGGGTGAAGATGGTGCAGCAGTCCTCGTAGGGCAGGATGCTGGTCTCAAAGGTGTTGATGTGGCGTGCCGTCTCCACGATCTCGGTCTTGTCCATGCCGATGAGCGGGCGCAGGATGGGCAGATCCTGCGCAGCATCGGTGCACTGCAGGGCCTTGACGGTCTGGCTGGCTACCTGAGCCAGACTCTCGCCGGTAACAAGGGCTTCGCAGCCCTGCTTTTTGGCAATGACGTTAGCAATGCGCATCATGCTGCGGCGCATCAGCACCGTGAACAGCACATCCGGAGCATTATCCCGGATGTACTCCTGCGGCTTGGTGTAGGGCACGACGAACAGATTGGAACTGCCCGTATAGATGCTGGTGAGCTGCGCCAGAGCCTTCACCTTGAGCTTTGCACGCTCCGAAGTGTACGGCGGAGACGCAAAGTGGATGTGGTCCAGTGCCAGACCGCGCTTTGCCATGCGGTAAGCTGCCACGGGACTGTCGATGCCGCCAGACAGCATGTTCAATGCACGGCCGCTGGTGCCCACGGGCAGACCGCCCTCGCCGGGCACTTTGGGGCCGTGGATGTAGGCACCGTAATCACGAATTTCTACGATCACTTTAAAATCCGGGTTATGCACATCCACCTTGAGGTAGTTGTGTTTGCCCAGCAGATAGGCACCCAGCTCCCGCATCAATTCAGGGCTGGTCATGGGGTAGGTCTTGTCGGAGCGGCGGGCTTCCACCTTGAAGGTACGGATGCCGTGCAGACTGGCACCGAGGTAATCCTCAGCGGTCTGGCAGATGGTGTCAAAGTCCTTGTCGCAGACCACGGCGCGGCTGAGCGCCGCAAGGCCGAACACCTTGCTCACCCGGTCAAAGGCGAGGTCCATATCCACGTCCTCTTCCTCAGGCTCCATGTAAAAGGTGGACTGGGTGCAGTAGACCTTGAACTTGCCCACGGTCTTGAGCCGGTAGCGCAGAATTTTCATCATCGCCGACTCGAACTGGTTGCGGTTGAGGCCTTTCAGGGACATTTCACCCTGATAGCCCATGATAATTTCATGCATAAATGTTGTATCTCCTGATCGTAGGATTTGTAATAGATAACTTTTGAGGGAACACCCCCAGTCACCTTCGGTGACAGATTTCCCTTTTTGTCATCTACGGTGACATCTTCCCCCGGCCGGGGGAAGTCGTCCTCTGAGATGGGGCCTTTGGCATAACGGAAAAGTTGTCCGCTATATCCCAAAGGCTCCCTCCTTGAGGGAGCTGGCACGGCGTAGCCGTGACTGAAGGAGTCTCACTTCCGGATCCTCTGCAAGCTCTTCATTCCGTCCTCAAAGCGGTTGAGGAAAGCATCCACATCCTCGGGGGTGTTGTCGCCGCAGAAGGACACGCGGATGGCCGTGTCGATGGCAAGCGGGTCTTTGCCCATTGCCGCCAGCGTGTGGCTGGGCTGGCCGCGGCCGCAGGCACTTGCCGAGGAAACATACACCTGTGCTTTGGCCAGCCATGCCAGCATCGTCTCGCTCTTGATGCACATCTCACTGAAGTTCAGCACCTCGGGCACGGCGTTTTCCGGGCTGTTGATCTCCACCTCCGGGAAAGCCTTCAGGCCGTCTCGCAGACGCTGGTTCAGGGCCTTCATAGCGGTGTCACGGCTCTTCATGGTCTTGGCAAGACGGGTGGCGGCTGCGGCAAGACCCATGGCGTAGGGCAGGTTTTCGGTGCCCGGGCGCAGGCCGCGCTCCTGCTCACCGCCGAGGTACGGCGG
>ULRS01010454.1_pt1 | contig 11773 bp, 10 predicted proteins | sample 1955671 | NCBI WGS metagenome assembly ULRS01 (sample SAMEA4835689, study PRJEB28245) | human gut metagenome | biome: gut microbiome; material: fecal sample | place: Denmark | collected 2008
GTCAAGGAGCTGAAGTTCGTCAAGGACGTTGTGGTCAAGGTCGCAGACGAGCTGATCGCTGCTGCAGGCGTTGAGATGAAGTATCAGGTCGGTACCATGATCGAGATCCCCCGTGCAGCCCTGACTGCCGGCGAGATCGCCAAGGAGGCTGAGTTCTTCAGCTTCGGCACCAACGACCTGACCCAGATGACCTTCGGCTTCAGCCGTGATGACGCTGCCAAGTTCCTGGGCGCTTACTACGAGAACAAGATCTACGAGAGCGATCCGTTCCAGCACCTGGATCAGATCGGCGTGGGCAAGCTGGTCAAGATGGCCGCACACGATGGCCGTGAGACCCGTCCCGATCTGGGCCTGGGCATCTGCGGTGAGCACGGCGGCGATCCCACGAGCGTGGAGTTCTGCCACAACGTCGGTCTGGACTACGTCAGCTGCTCTCCCTTCCGTGTGCCCATTGCCCGCCTCGCCGCTGCTCAGGCTGCAATCAAGAACCCCCGCAAGTAATGGCGTGAGGGCTTGAGAAAGCACCAATAAAGTATATGACCGCCCCGGTTTCTGTGATAGGAAACCGGGGCGGTTTTTTGCGCTCACGGAGGGGCAGATGAAAAACGCAGTATGAATATATACAATATAAAAATGAATATATGCTAAAATTTCGGGAAAATACTTGCATTTTCATTAAAATAGGTGTATTATAACACCCGCCGACGAAATGCCGACAATCAACAAGAGAGGGATCGATACTATTATGTCTTTGAAGAAGAAAATTGCTGCGGCTTTCATCGCCTGTGCGATGACGCTTGCCGTGGTTCCTTCCGCCTTCGCCTGCACGGCACTCTATGTCGGCAGCGACCTCACCGAGGATGGCACCACCATGTTTGGCCGGATCGAGGATCTGGGCACCAACGATTCCAACAAGCTGTTCAACATCAGCCCCGCCGGGAAGCACACCGCGGGCGAGGTATACGAGGGCTGCTACGGCTTTACCTACACCTTCACCCACGACAGCTACCGCTACACCGCCCGCCGGGACGACAACGGTCTGGGTGTCTGCCCGGACTGCGACAGCACCCACGAGCACACCCCCTATGAGGAGGCTGGCACCAACGAGAAGGGTGTCATGGTCTCTGCCACCGAGTCTCTCTACGGCACCGACGCCGTGCTGAGCGTAGACCCCTATGTGGACAACGGCATTGAGGAAGCCGAGATCACCACGGTGCTGCTGAGCGAAGCTTCCACGGCCCGCGAGGGTGTTGCCCTGCTGACCTCCATCTACGACAACGCCGGTGCAGCCGGCGGCTCCGGCGTGTTCATTGCCGACCAGAACGAGACCTGGTTCGTGGAGAACCTGACGGGCCACACCTACCTTGCCCTGAAGCTCTCCTCCAGCGTGGTCTTCATGCAGCCCAACATCGCCGCTATGGGCAAGATCGATCTGGATGACACCGACCATGTGGTGGCCTCTGCCAACCTGATCTCCGTGGCCCAGAAGGCCGGTACCTTTGTGGGCGACGCCGCTGCCAATGTCATCGATCTGGATGCCTCCTACAACGGCGACATCGCATCGGACCGTATGGCAGCCGGCCTGAACTACCTGTACGGCACCGACACCTTTACAAAGGACAACTACAGTGAGAACGACTTTGCTATCAGCAACGTCGGCGAGAACGGTGCCATCGTCCCGGTCTACTCCAACATCCAGCTGACCAAGAAGTTCTCGGTGGAGGATTCCATCCACTTCTTTCAGACCGAGCCCATCGGCAAGACGGGCAATGTGGAGACTCATCTGTTCCAGGTGAGCGCCACCGGCGATCTGAACACCGCCATTACCGAGTGGACCGCTTTTGACGACGACGTGTACAACGCCTTCGTCCCTTACTATCCGATGCTGACCACCGACACCGCAGATGTCTACAAGGTCTCGGTCCATAAGGTCACCCGTTCCGACGAGCAGCCCACCGAGGGCATCTGGTATCAGGATGCCAAGGGCCGCTACTATACCTACCCGGACGACTGGACCGACTCCTTCTACGGCGTGCGTGACGCCCTCTCCAACCTGCTGACCTACGGCAGCAATGGCAATCAGGTCACCGCAAAGGATCAGGTTGCAGCCAAGGCCAGCTACGCCGCGCTCCAGCAGGAGATCATGGCCGACTACGCCGATATGAAGGCCGCCGTTGCCGCTGCCGACACGCTGGAGGCCAAGCAGGCTGCCGCCACCAACGCCAGCAATGCCATGAGCCAGAAGGTGTACAACACCACCCTGAAGATGTATAACAAGCTCCAGGCCAAGACGGCCGCCCGGGCATGGGTCAGCTCCCTGCTGCACTGAGACTTTGTAGCGCCTGAGGCGTTTCCCATAAAACCGCAGCGCCCCCGGTTTCCATGACAGGAAGCCGGGGGCGTTTTGTGCGTGACTGCTCCTTGCAAACGCCGCCCATTCGTTCTATATGACAAGGCAAAACTGCCGGAATTCTATTTGCAGGAAGAAAATTTGGAGAAGATCATTGCGGAGATGGGGTAAAACACACTGGAAATTCATAAATAACGTATCATCGTTACTCCGAACGCTCTGTAATTTTGGCACCCGCCCAGGCTGCGATCAAGAACCCCCGCAAGTAATTGCGTGAGCGCTTGAAAAAGCACAAATAACGCAAGTGAACCGCCCCGGTTTCTGTAACAGGAGATTGGGGCGGTTTTTGTATCATTTGCTGAATCTGAAGGATCCGCTTGTAAAGCTGAGAAAAAGGTGTAATACTTTCCCCGCCTACGCGGGGGTTCCGCATTGACAACCCTGCGCAAAAAGCAGATAATAGTTCTATCTTGAATGCAGAGCGAGGGAAAGTATATGCTGTATTTTGAAAACGATTACTGCGAGGGTGCGCATCCGGCGATCTTACAGAAGCTGGTGGAGACCAACTTTGAAAAGGTCTCCGGTTACGGCACCGATCCCTATTGCGCCAGTGCGCGGGAGAAGATCCGCGCGGCGTGCGGCGCACCGGATGCCGATGTCTGGTTCATTTCGGGCGGCACCCAGAGCAACGCCATCGTCATTGCATCGATGCTGCGCCGCTGGGAGGGTGTGCTGGCTGCATTCACCGGCCATGTGGCCGCTCACGAGGCCGGTGCCATCGAGTTCACGGGCCACAAGGTCATCGGCCTGCCGCACACCAACGGCAAGCTGGATGCCGGGACGGTTGAGGACTGGTGCAGGACCTTCTATGCCGATGGCAATGTGGACCACCTCGTGTTCCCGGGCATGGTGTACATCTCCCACCCGTCGGAGTACGGCACCCTGTACACCAAGGCAGAGCTGGAAGCGCTGTCCGCTGTCTGCCATAAGTACCACATGCCGCTGTTTATGGACGGTGCCCGTTTGGGCTATGGTCTGGCCGCCGAGGGCACCGATGTGACGCTGGCCGATGTGGCCCGCCTGACCGATGTGTTCTACATCGGCGGCACCAAGGTGGGTGCGCTCTGCGGCGAGGCAGTTGTGTTCCCCCACGGCGCACCGGCTCACTTTATGACCATGGTCAAGCAGCAGGGCGCTCTGCTGGCAAAGGGCCGTCTGCTGGGCATCCAGTTCGATGTGCTGTTCACCGATGACCTGTACCAGACCATCAGCAAAAATGCCATTGAGACCGCCGCCGTGCTCAAGAAGGGACTGGCCGAAAAGGGCTATTCGTTCTTCATGGATTCGCCCACGAATCAGGTGTTCATCGTGTTGTCCAACGAGCAGCTGGCCGCGCTGGAAGGCAAGGCCAAGTTCGGCTTCTGGGAGAAGTACGATGATACCCACACCGTTGTCCGCATTGCCACCAGCTGGGCCACCCGGATGGAAGAGGTGGAGCAGCTGCTGGAGCTGATGTAAGGGCACACCTGCCAAATGGCGGTGCGTCTCTTTGTGCAGGATGCAGATTGTATTTCCTGCGCGGATATGCTATTCTTAACTGGATAAAGACTGCACTTTGTATACCGTGGAAGGATGGTTTGTATTATGGGCTTTTTTGACAAGCTTTTTGGCGGCAAGGCCGCATCCGAGACGAAATTTTCCGGCCAGAAGATGACGGTCATGCTTCCCATTGACGGCAAGGTGATCCCGCTGGAGCAGCTGCCTGACGAGACCTTTGCCTCTGCGATCCTGGGCCCCGGCTGCGGCGTGGAGCCCACCGGCGACACCGTTTATGCTCCCTTTGACGGCACCGTTACGCAGGTGCCCGAAAGCCTGCACGCCGTTGGTATGATGAGCGATGACGGCATTGAGCTGCTGATCCATGTCGGCATGGACACGGTGGAGATGAAGGGACAGGGCTTTACCTCCCTGACCAAAGAAGGGGCTAAGGTCAAGGCCGGCACCCCGCTGCTGAAGGTGGATCTGGAAGCCATCCGCGCCGCAGGCCACCCCACTGCAACGGCTCTCATCGTGACCAACAGTGATGACCTGCCGGAGATCAGTGTTGTTGCAAACGGCGATGCTGCCGCTGGCACGCCGGTGTTCAAGTTCAAGAAATAAGTGAGCAGATCCCCCGGAGGCAGAGTGCTTTCGGGGGATTTTTGCGGAGAAAAGTCGTACTTATTTGCAAAAAAGCTGTATTTTGCGTGATTTTCTCTTGCATTGCAGGGGAAGTTGTGCTAGAGTAGGCAAAGTGTGAGCCAAAAACCGGTACTGTGAGAGGAAAAGGATATGGAAACAAAAAAGAAGCACGAATTATCCCTTGCAAAACGCATGGCGATCTCTCTGGTCTGCGGCCTGGTGGCCGGTCTGGCCTTTATGTTCCTGCGGGAGCATCTGAACGCCAGCGGTCAGGCACAGACCTGGACCACCATCAACAACCTGCTGTTCCAGGATATCACCGCCGAGGGCGCTGAGCGTTCCTTTGGCATCTTCTACATCATCGGCCAGCTCTTCATCAAGGCGCTACAGCTGGTGATCATCCCCATGGTCTTTACCTCCATTTCGCTGGCCATCGGCAGCATTGCAGACACCCGCACCATGGGCCGCATTTCCGCAAAGACCCTGTTCTGGTTCCTGCTGTGCTCCTTCCTGGCGCTGCTGCTGGCAGGCTGTGTGGGCTACGGCACCTACTCCATGGGCCTGTTTAACACCCGCATCGAGGGTCTGGCAGAAGCCAGCGGTTCCACCGGTTCCAACCCCCTGAACGTGGTGCTGAACATCATCCCCTCCAACATCATCACTGCCTTTGGCAGCAATGGCGCTGTGCTTTCCAGCGTGTTCCTGGCAGTGGCCATCGGCCTGAGCATGAACACCCTGGGCGAGAGCCGCACCGCGACCCTGCGCCGCCTGCTGGGCGAGGTCAACGATGTGGTGGTCGTGTTCCTGAACTTCATCGTCAGCAACTTTGCCCCCTTTGCAGTCTTTGTGCTGCTGACCCGTACCTTCGCCATCTACGGCATCGATTACCTTAAGCCCGCGCTGGTCTATGTGGTGGTCACGGTGGTCCTGCTGCTGGCCTTTCTGATCATTGCCTACCCGCTGGTCATTGCACTGGGTGCCAAGCTGGACCCTTTTACCTTCATCCGCAAGATCGCCAACGTGGCAGTGTTTGGCTTCTCCACCTCCTCCAGCGCCGCCACCCTGCCCCTGAACATCAAGGTGTGCGAGGAAGAGTTCGGCGTGGATGAGAGCATTGCTTCCTTCGTCCTGCCGCTGGGCATGACCATCAACATGGACGGCACCGCCATCATGCAGGTCATTGCCACCGTGTTCATTGCAGGCTGTGCCGGTTACACCGTCACCCCCGGCCAGCTGGTCGTGGTCGCCCTGCTGGCCCTGCTGGCATCTGTGGGCACCCCCGCCGCTCCCGGCGCTGGGGCTGTCATCCTGTTTACCATCCTGTCCGGTATGGGCTTCGTCAACGACGGCGCTCTGCTGGCCTACTCCCTGATCCTGGCCATCAACCGCCCCATCGAGATGCTGGTCACCTCCCTGAACGTGGTGGGTGATGCAGTTGCCAGCATCTGCGTTGCCAAGAGCGAGGGCCTGCTGAACGAGGAGACCTTCAATAAGTAACAATACGCCGTAACAGGCGCAGCAAAAACTCCCATGCACAGCATCTTCCGATGTGAGCATGGGAGTTTTTTGTGTGGTAGTAATTGCGGGAAGAGTGTGGTATACTCGGCTTGGTTCAATAAATCGGAATTTGCACAATTCTTGAACTCAACACAAACTGCCATCAGTGTTGTTCCGTTGCTCGTTCTTTGCTGGTATCATAGAACCATCAAATGAAGGAGGCAACAAGCCATGAATACAGATAAAATCTATGCAGAACAACTCGCAAACGAATATGCACTCAAGGACACCTCCAAGGTGATCGCTCTTCGCAAGCTGGATGCAAAAGCCAAGCTTCCCGCAACCGTTTTTATCTACACCTTCGGCATTATCACTGCGCTGGTAGCCGGTGTTGGAATGTGCCTTTCCATGAAGGTCCACTATGTTTGTCCTCGGCGTGATTGTCGGCATTATCGGGCTAGGATGTTCCGTCATGTGTTTACGCCGATTCTCGACCGCTACGGTGTATTACCGCAGGATCGACCTTATATCATGGCCTTTCACGCAGTTTTACTTGCACCCCCCCCCCGGAGAGTGGTATAATTTCCTTACAAGCACAAGCCCATGTTTTACCGGATTTGAAACTTTGTAAGGAGGTACCACTTATGATCTCTTATCGCAAACTCGCCATGCGTGTTCTGGGGCACAGCCCGGTTTCTGCGGTCAAAACAGCCCGCCGCTCCACCGGAAAGCGCGCCGCCGCCCTCGCCCTCACCGCCGCCCTTGTGGTCGGGATGACGCTCCCCGCCTTTGCGGATGTGTATGACCTGACCAAGGGCGATATCAGCGTTGGATTCAAAAACAATCAACAGACCGTTACGCAAGAAGACGGTAAGGGTGGTTACGTTAAAAACAAGAATAATGAAGAAATCAAGGATCTTTGGGATAACGACGTGGTAATTACCACCAAGGATGCCGAGACCAGTGAAGTGAAAACTACGGACAATACCGTTACCGTCAACTCGAATGAAGGCGAGACGGTGAATGTCACGCTGGATAACGTCAATATCAACACCAGCGAAACAGGCGGTGCCGCTGTAAGCGTTACCGGCAACGGCAATACGAACATTGAGCTGAACGGCAACAATACATTGACGAGCAGCTCCGGCTATGCCGGTTTGGAGCATAATAAGACCGATGACAGCGGCACATTAACCATTACGGACAATAATAACGACGGTAAACTTACCGCCAACGGTGGTTACCACGGTGCTGGCATCGGCGGCAGTAACGAAAAGGACGGCCAAGTGACCATTACGGGTGGTAAGATCACTGCCACGGGTGGTAATGGGGCTGCCGGTATTGGCGGCGGTGCCGGTGACAAGTACACCGCCGTCGGCGGTGACGGCGATGTGACAATTTCCGGCGGAACGATCACCGCTACGGGCGGCAATCTGGCCTCCGGTATTGGTGGTGGCTGCGATGGCAACGGTACGGTCACAATTACTGGCGGCGATATCACCGCAAAGGCTACGGGCCGCTATGGTGCCGGTATTGGCGGCGGTATAGGTGAGATACCGAAGGACACCCTTATTGGAGGAAATGGCACTGTCACCATCAGCGGCGGCACCATCACTGAAGCCTCTGGTGGCGAAATGGCTGCCGGCATCGGCAGCGGCTATCAGGGTCTGGGCACAGTGACCATTGAAGGTGATGCCGTCATCAAAAACGCACAGGGCGGTGAAGCTGGAGCCGGCATCGGCAGTGGCACCTCTGGTAACAGCAATATCCTCATCAGAGGGAATGCAATCATTGAAAACGCTGAAAGTAAGACAGGCGGTGCAGGCATCGGCAGCGGCCAAGGCTTTTATTATGAGGATGATGACGGTCTCCTTGTAATCGATAGCACGGTCGGTAATGTGACCATTGAAGGCAACGCCAAAATCGAAAATGCAAAAAGTGGCTATGGTGGTTCCGGCATTGGTGGCGGCGCTATTGGCATCGGCAATGTGATCATTAGAGGCAACGCTCAAATCGGAAACGCCACCGGCGGCGAAGAGGGTGCCGGTATTGGCGGCGGTGCTATTGGCACTGGTGACGTGACCATCGAGGGCAATGTCACCATCGAAAATGCAAAGGGCGGCGCTGGTGCTGCCGGTATCGGTGGCGGCGCAGAAACAGAACCCGACACCGAGGATACCAGAAACAAAGTTTCCATCAAGAGCACCGAAGCTGGTTCTCCTAACATTACTGCCACCGGCGGCGGCGTTCTGAATGACGAGAATTATCCCCTTCCCGGTGCTGCGGCCATCGGCAGCGGCAGCGTTGCTGACGGTGCTACTGAGGTAAAGTCTGATATTACCATTGAAGGCAAGGTGACGATCGACGCCACTGGCGGCGGCGATGTGGCCATTGGCGATTCGACCAACGGCGAAACGCAGTTCTCCGGTTTGCAGGTGGGCACGACCATCACCCGCCGCAATGCGAAGGGCGACGATGTTTCCCAGCCCGGTGATGTACCCGAACCCGAAAAGCCCGCCCAGCCGACCGTGACGCCCACCGAAGGGGCAGAAGCACCTTCCACCGGCTCGGTGGAAGTGGAGCGCCCGGTCACGGTGGAGGGGCTGTATGTCACCAACGTTCTGGGCAAGCAGATCACCCACACCTGCACTCAGAACGGCACGACCCTGACCATCCGCGCCAACGGCATCGTGGCCTCGGCCCACCTGACGCTGGGCATGGTCCGCACCCTGAAGGCTCAGGGCGTGAAGACCCTTGTGTTCACCACCCTGCTCTCCCGCTCCACCACGGTCTCGGTGGACGCCCTGCTGGCGGCTGAACCCGACGCCCCCGATGAAACGGCCGTCGTCTGGACCCACACCGGCCCCCACGCGGCATTGACCATTGACGGCGCAGACCACAGCGCCCTGCTCAAGTAACCCGACGGAGCACACAACTTATAAAAAACACAGCCGGGAGGCTTCCGCTTTTGGAACGCCTCCCGGCTGTTTCGTTATACCGTTTTGGTTTTGAGGTAGTACCCGATGCCGATGGCGTCCGCCAGCGCCCAGCCGATCGGGACGCTGAGCCCGATGCCCGTGACCCCCAGCGGCGTAGCCGAGAGCAGATAGGCCAGCGCCACGCGGGTGCCCAGCGAAGCAATGGTCAGGACGACCGACATCATGGGCTTGTTGACCTCCCGGTAGTATCCGTAGAGCAGGAACAGAATGCCGGTGCCGATATAGCACGCGCCTTCGATGCGCCAATGAGGTGGAGCCCGGCGCTGCTTTCCAGCGTTTCCAGCCACTTGGCGATGCAGGCGATGCCCAGTGCCAGCGCGGCCCCGGGGATCAGGGCGGTGATCTTCTTTGACATTCGTTGGGTTTCCTTTCTTTTGCATGTTACGCGGAAATAAAAACAAGCGAAAACCACCGGCAGAACCGGTGGTTTATTGCTGGAGAAAAGGGCGCTCAGAACGAGCCGCCGGAGGAGCCGCCAAAGCCGTCGCTGTCCACGGAGGAGCCGCCGGAGCTGCTGCTCTCCTCGTGGGGCGGGTCGTAGACCTGCACACGGTCGGTGTGGGTGTAGTTGTCCACCTGCACCCGCAGCTTTAAGCCTGCACCGATGTAATCGTTGGCCTCGGTCTTGAGCCGGGCTGTTTTCATCTGGCTGTACAGCACGCCGCAGACGATACCGGCAATGATCATGGGCACACCGATGACGATGAGGAGCAGGATGGGCCAGCCGCTGGTATCGTTGTCAACATCCAGCGGTTCGCCGTGCTCGGCGTAGAAAGCCAGTGTGTCGGCGCACATGGAGAGGTACTCGGAGGCGGCCTCGGCCCAGTCGTCGTCTGAGAGATAGGGAACAACGGCATCTTCGATCTGCTCGATGCGGTAATCGGTAAAGGCCGTCACGCCGCCGCCGTAGGTGATGGTGACATACTTGCGGGAGCCGACTGCCAGCAGGAAGAGGATGCCGCTCTGTTCAGAGCCGCTGCCCAGACCGTTGGCAAGGTAGTAATCTTTGGCGTACTGGCGCTGGTCGGCATCGCCGATGCTGTCCACCACCAGAAAATATACGTCGCAGTCGTGACCGTCGCTGGCGGCTTCGGCAGAGGCTTCCAGCTGACTGTAAGTATCCGCATCGAACAGGCCCATCTCGTCCCGCACCAGCGGTGCGGCGGCAAAGGCGGGGATGCTCAGGCAGAGCGCCAGCACCAGTGCGGCCAACAGGGCGGCAAAGCGTTTTGCAGTGTGTTTCATTCTGCCACCCCCTTATAACAACAGCAGGAACGCCAGCACTGCCATCAGGGGCAGGCTGATGCCCGCAAACCACGCGGCCACCCGGCTCTTGTCCACCGGCAGGTCACCGATGAGCCGCCCGGTCTGCCCGTTCATGGCGAACAGGAAGTCCTTGTCCTTCCACCGGGTGTGGAGCATCCAGACCGGCAGCAGGGCGTAGTGGGCGTGGGTCATATCCACGTTGATGTTCTCGGAAATGGGGTGAATCTCGCTGTAGCCGCCGGTGGTGGCGTGGAGCGCATCGGCCGTGGAGTTGTACATCCGGCGGTAGGCGCGCTCGGCGCAGGCATCGGCATCCTCGTCATACCGGTCGGCCAGATAGCCGGGCAGGTAGGCCGTGGAGAAGGGCTTCAGGTCACCGTAATCAAAGGGCTCAATGGCATCCATGTGGGTGTTGGGCATCTTGCTGGAGCCATCCACCGGCACCTTGGCAAAGGCGGCCGAGCCCTCGCGGCGCACATCGTAGTGCTGGGTGGTGGTCACCATGTAATCGCCCTCGCGGTGGCTCTCGGAGTTCTGGCCCTCGTACCGGCCGCGCGCGTCGGCCTTGGCATCGTAGAGCCAGAAGGGGACATATACGCCCTGGATCTCTGCGATGTGGTTCTGGCTCTTGAACGCCTTGGGCAGGAAGGCCTTGCCCTTGTAATATCTGGTCAGCTGGGCGATGGCGGCCTTTTTGTCCAGCTTGAAGGGCAGGATGTATTCCGGCTTCAGCTTGCCGGAGAGCTTGCCGCCCAGCACTGTGGGGTTGCCGCAGTAGGGGCAGGTGGTGGCGGCGGTGGTCTCGTCACAGACCAGCTCGGCCCCGCAGGTGGGGCAGGAGTAGCTGTTCAGGCCCTCCGCCTCGGCCTCACTCCACACCGGACTGTCCTGCCGGGGCAGGCGGGCGGCTTTTTTGGCATCGCCCTCGGCGGCAGTGTCGGCAGCGGCCTGCTTTTTGGCGTAGCGGGCCTCGATGTCCTTTACGTCGTAGGCCGAGCCGCAGTAATCGCAGACCAGCTTGCCGCTGGCACCATCATAGTGCAGGGGGCCGGTACAGGCCGGGCACTGATAATTCGTTGTCTTTTCAGCCATGCGTCAGACCCCTCTCAGGCCCCAAAGGGCTTGCCGCACTCGGGGCAGAACTTGGGCGGGTTGGCCGGGTCGGCAGGCACAAAGCCGCAGTTGGCGCACTTGGCGGCGGGCCGGGGTCTGCCGCACTCCGAGCAGAACTTGCCGCTGTTCTTTGCACCGCAGCTGCACACCCAGACAGCCGGGGCTTCGGGCCGGGGCTTGCCGCATTCGGCACAGAACTTGCCCGTGTTGCCGGTGTGGCCGCAGCTGCAGGTCCAGCCAGCGGCCGGTGCGGCCTGAGGCTGCGCGGCGGTCTGCTGGCCGCCCATCTGGTAGAGATCCCGGGCGTTGACACCGCCCGCTGCAGCGGCCTGGTTCATCCCCATAAAGGCCATGGCGGGACCGGCGG
>ULRS01012696.1_pt1 | contig 11662 bp, 5 predicted proteins | sample 1955671 | NCBI WGS metagenome assembly ULRS01 (sample SAMEA4835689, study PRJEB28245) | human gut metagenome | biome: gut microbiome; material: fecal sample | place: Denmark | collected 2008
TTTGTAAAGCCCGCCGTCAACGGCTCTAGCTACGGCATTTCGCTTGTACACGAGCCCTCCGAGTTGCCGGCGGCAATCGCCAAGGCTTTTGAGTACGGCGATAAGGTGCTGGTCGAAAAGTGCATCGAGGGAACCGAGATCACCGTGGGCGTGTATGGCGAGGACGACGTGCGCGCTCTGCCGATTGTGGAGATTCGCAAGCCTGAGGACTGCGAGTTCTACGACCTGGATGTAAAGTACGTCGATCCCACGGATATCCACCGCATTCCGGCGCAGATTTCGCCCGAAAACTATGCGCGTGCCCAGGAACTTGCCTGTGCGGCCCATAAGGCCCTCGGCTGTCTGGGCATTTCGCGCAGCGATTTTATCGTGAGCGAGGACGGCCCTGTCATTCTCGAGACCAACACCATTCCCGGCATGACCGATACGTCGCTGTATCCTGACGAGATTCGCCATACCGATGACATGACGTTCCCGCAAGTGTGCGACAGCCTGATCCGTATGGGTCTCCGTCGAGCAGGCGTTGCATGCTAATTGAGGACGCCGTATCTCCTGGAACGCCGCAGTTTGTCATCGATTCTTACGCCACGCTCGCCGAGCGCGCCAAGACGCAGTCGTTTGGCCTCATCGAGGAGGATGTAATCGTCCTCGATACCGAGACCACGGGTCTTTCGGTGCAGGACAACGAGTTAATTGAGATTTCCGCGGCCCGTCTTTCGGGCCGCGAGGTCATTGACCGCTTCGATACGTTCGTGCATCCCAAGCAGCTGATTCCTGCAGAGATTACCGAGCTCACGAGTATTACGAACGCCGATGTGGCAGATGCCCCGTCGGCCGTCGAGGCCGTCGCGGCACTCGCCGATTTTGTGGGCGGCTGTCCTGTTATCGCACATAACGCCACGTTTGACCGGTCGTTTATCGAATCGGTCAAAGGCGGTGTCAACGTGAGTGATATCTGGATCGATTCGCTGGCGCTATCGCGCATTGCGCTTCCGCGCCTGATATCGCACAAACTGTCCTTTATGGCCGACTTGTTTGGGTGCGATTCAGTATCGCACCGTGCGAACGCAGACGTTGATGCCCTGTGCGGTGTGTGGCGCGTGCTGTTGGTCGCACTTACCGACCTGCCTTCGGGCCTTATGGCGCGCTTGGCGGACATGCACGCGGACGTGCCTTGGTCCTATCGCCCCATTTTTTCTTTTTTGGCTGGCCAGAACCCGGGTTCGATATTTTCGCTCAGCGCCGCTCGTGCCGATGTGCTCAAGGCCGATCGCGCGGACGATCGCGTTGATGCGGACGAGCTGTCGGTCCTTAAGATGCCGAGCCGTGAAGAGATCGAGGCAGATTACGCCCCCGGCGGCCTGGTCAATCGTATGTACCCCACCTATGAGCCGCGCGACGAGCAGATCGCGATGGCGGTTGAGGTGCGCGATGCGCTGGTCACGGGTACCCATCGCGTGATCGAGGCGGGCACGGGCGTCGGTAAGTCGATGGCGTATCTCGTTCCCTTTGCCGAGGCCGCTCGCCGAAACAACATCACCGTTGGCATTGCGACCAAATCGAATAATCTTGCCGACCAACTTATGTACCACGAGCTGCCAAAACTCGCCGAACAGCTGGACGGCGGCCTGTCATTTTGTGCACTCAAGGGCTATGATCACTATCCGTGCCTGCGCAAGCTCGAACGCATGAGCCGTAGTCAGGTCGAGATAACCACCAAGCGCGATCCTGCCGACACGCTCACGGCGGTTGCGGTGATCATGGCGTATGTGTGCCAATCTGCCGATGGCGACCTCGATTCGCTCGGCATTCGCTGGCGCAGCGTCAACCGTCCCGACTTTACGACGGCTTCGCGCGAGTGTGCTCGTCGTCTGTGTCCGTTCTTCCCTGACAAATGCCTGGTCCACGGGGCGCGCCGCCGTGCGGCACATGCCGACGTGGTGGTCACCAACCATTCCCTGCTGTTCCGCAACGTGGCCGCCGAGGGAAGGATTTTGCCTCCGATTCGTCACTGGGTGGTCGACGAGGCCCATTCCATCGAGCGCGAGGCTCGTCGCCAATGGGCGCGCGTGGTTTCGGCCGATGAGTCGCGCGTGCTGTTTGAGCGCTTGGGTGGGTCGAGTGCCGGCGCGCTGAGTCAGGTTTCCCGTGACCTGGCCACTTCCGAGGGCTCTACACTCTACCTGGGACTCACCGCCAAAGCGACGTCGACGGTTGCCCGTGCGAGTATGGCGATTGCCGATGTGTTCGATGGAGTGCGCGAGCTTGGCCGCCGTGCCCGCGGGAGCTATGACAACGCGAATCTGTGGATTGGCCCCGAGCTGCGCGAGTCGGATGACTGGCACGATTTTTTGCAGTCGGCCCATACTGCGATCGATGCGCTGGAACAGGCGGATAAAAGTATAGACGCGCTGGTGCAAGCCGTCGCTGCCGATAAGCCCGAGGTCGTCGTCGACCTGGGTGACATTTCGCGCCGTCTTCACGAGTTGGTCGAGAATCTCAAGCTCATCATTGAGGGTACGGATGAGCACTATGTGTACTCACTGCAGGTGAACCGCCGGCTGCGAGCGGGCGGGGAGTCTATGACCGCCGAGCGCATCGATATCGGCGAGGCCTTGGCGAACGAGTGGCTGCCCGAGGTGCACACGGCCATCTTCGCTTCGGCGACCATGACGGTGTCCAAGAGCTTTGAGCATTTCAATCATGCCGTCGGGCTCGATCGTATCGGCGCTTCGACGTCCTCATCGCTGCACCTGGATTCGAGTTATGACTTTGACTCAAATATGGCCGTGGTCGTTGCTGGCGATATCCCCGACCCGCGCGATCGCGAGGGCTACCTGTCGGCGCTCGAGCGTGTCCTGGTCGACGCCCATCTTGCCATGGGCGGATCGGTACTCACGCTGTTCACCAACAGGCGCGATATGGAGGACCTGTATGCCCGTGTCGAGCCCAAATTGGCGCGAGCGGGCCTGGAGCTCAATTGCCAACAGCGCAACTCGTCCCCGCGTCGCCTGCGCGATCGGTTTATCAACGAGCCGACTTCATCGCTGTTCGCACTCAAGGCCTTTTGGGAGGGCTTTGACGCCAGCGGCGAGACACTGCGCTGCGTCATTATCCCCAAGCTGCCGTTCTCGAGCCCCACGGATCCTCTTTCGTGTGAGCGCAACCTGCGTGAGGACCGCGCCTGGGCGCGCTACTCACTGCCCGAGGCGGTACTCGAAGTCAAGCAGGCCGCCGGTCGTCTCATCCGCTCGTCGACCGATTGCGGCGTGCTCATTTTGGCCGATCCACGTCTGGTGACGAAGGGCTACGGCAAGAAGTTCTTGACGTCGCTGCCCACGACTTCCTACCAGCGTATCGAGTCGGCACAGATCGGTCATTATTTACAGCTGTGGCGCGCACGCCACGAACGACGCCGTTAAAGCGGACAGATCAAACTCTTCGCCATATCGCATAGACGCTTTGCCGAGGCGGGGTCATCCAGTATGCGGATGGCTCCGCCCGCTGCGATTACCTGGCAGAACAGCCAGTGCTCTGACCCATAACGCACGGTCACCGTTGCCATGTCTGCCCCGTTTGGCTCTATCGACATGATGCCGGCCCAGTCTAGGCGTTCTGCCATGTCGAGCGGCATGAGGAGCTTTGCGCTCTGCTCCGCTCGGGAAAGGGATTCGTGGAGGGACGCGGACGCGGGCATGTGGCGCTCCACGGAATCGTCGGTAAGGGCAAGGCCTTCGATTTTGTCCATGCGGTAGGAGCGCTGCTCATCAACTTCGACATCCCAGGCAATCAGATATGTTTGGTCGCCATGCGTCGCGATGCGCAGGGGGTCGATGAGACGCTCGCGCGGCCGCGCGTCGTCCATCGAGCGGTAGGTGATGCGGCATCGAACGCCGTCTTGAATCGCGCAGTTCAGCTGTTGCCAGTGCGATCCTCGGGCAACGGTATCGACGACGCGCTGGTTGTAGCCGAGCTCCTCGGGTAGGAGGGCATGCCGGATACGCTCTGCTGCCCGAGAGTCGATTCCCATCGATTCGAGTTCGTGGTTGAGTACGGTGCCTTCGGCGACACTCAGGCGCAAAGGTAGCACGCGCCCCGCATCGCCTGTCAGGACGATGCGCTCGCCGTGGCGTTCGCAGATGATGCGTGCGCCCGACTCACGGTCAGCGAGGGTCGAGACGATATCGATAATTTCATCGAGCGCCGCACCCGTGATATCAAAACGGCTGCAGATATCCCCTCGTGTCATACCTGTCTCGCCGGCAGCGTAGAGGGCCTCCATGATGTCAATCGCACGCGAGAGCCTTTGCTCGCTGGTGAGTTTACGCGCGGGCATGCTCGTGCACCGTCCTTTCGATGAGGTGGTTCCACGCCAGTTTGAGTGCATCGGGGGCAACGGGTCTCATGCCGTCCATGGCGTGCTCCATGCAAAACGTGGCAGCGGCGTTAAGGTCGCGCACGCCGACGGTCCAAGTCCAACCCTCTTCGGTGCGTGTGAGCTCCCCGCGACCGCGCGTAAGGCCGCTGACCATGTCGGCCTGGGCTTGCAGGGCAAACGAAAAGGTCGCCATAACGGGCTTGCAATCGGCAAAATCAAACTCAAAGAACAGGCGATCGTTCAGGTTGAAGTCGGCGGGGATGGAGTAGGCCTTCGAGGGACGCCATGCGCGAACGATACGGTCGCAGCGAAACGTCCTGATTTCGTCGGTGGCGTTGTCGAGCCCGCAAAAATACGCCACGCCCTCGTGCTCGAACATGCCGTATACGCAGACGGTGCGCTCTTTTTTCTCCCCGCGCCCGTTTTGATACAAAAAGCGCAGCGCGCAGCGTTCGGCAAAAGCGCTCCACACCGCATCGACGGCGGGCGAGCGACGGGCGGGAGGCTCTTCTGCCGTCGATGCACCGGTGAGGTAGGCGATCTTGGAGCGTATGTCTGCAAGCGGCGTGGCAAACGCGGCCGAACCGGTCGCAAGGGTCTGGTCGATAGCGTCGAGCAAGATATCCGCGTCGTCTGCAGTGATGAGGCCGCCGGCCGCAAACGTGTGCTCGCGATCGATAGTCCATGCGCTTTCTTCGGTTTCTTGGGCGCCTGCTGCGCGGACTTCCTTGATCGTGATTCCGCGTTCGAGGAGTTTTTCGCGATCGCGGCGAAACTTGCGCTTATCCGAGTCGATATTGTCCGACCCATAGCCAAGATCGGAATCCAGGACAATTTGCTCTGTGGTCAATGGCTCGGGAGAGCTGTTAAGGACAAAGAACAGATTGAGGATGCGCTGGGCGGTCTTGTCGAAACCGGGCCCCGGCGCCCCCTTTTTATTCGTTACGTTTGTATCGCTTGCCGTCATAGAATCCTCGCATGGGAAGGTGTTTGATGCCATGATTTTAGTCCGATATGGAGATTAGGCTATATCCTTGTCCGCTTGGGGCGTTAAGATGCCCAGAATTCGGCCGTTTGCGCCCGCTCGGGGTATACTTTCGACTATATACGGTTCTAATGTGCATACATTGGGCCTATTTGTCGGATTATGGATGTGGAGCGCACATGGCGAACACCCAGAACTATATTAACCACCTGCTGCAGAACACCGGCATCACGCCGGCGTGCAGCGAAGAAGAGCGCTTGGCTGCCGAAGATATCGCTCAAATTTTCCGCAACCACGGCTTTGATCCCGAGGTGCAGGAGTTTAATGCTCCCGCGCCGAGCAGGATGGCGTTTGCCGTTACGGGCATTCTGACATTTGCTGGTGCCCTACTTATGGGCATTGGCGGCGGTATCGGTTTAGTCGGCACCCTGTTGGCCGTTGTCGGAGCCGTGCTCTATGTGCTCGAGCGAACCGGTCGTCCCGTGATCTCGCGCCTGGGTAAGACGGGCGTGAGCCAAAACGTCATTGCCTACCACAAGGCGTCGGGCCCGCTTGCCTCTCCGCGCAATCGCCCGGTTGTCGTCGTCGCGCACTATGACTCCCCGCGCGCCGAACTGCTCGCTCGTGAGCCCTATGCGCCGTATCGAGCACTGATCGCCAAGTTGCTCCCGATTGCCACGATTGCTCCCGCGGCTATTGCCATCCTGCGCATCTTGCCGCTTCCCGGTGCGTTGAAGGTCCTGCTGTGGATTGTTGCGATCCTTGCCTCTCTTGTGGCTCTCGCCAATGCCGCCAATATCATTTCCAATCGTTTTATCCTTCCCTATACGTCCGGCTCGGTTTGCAACAAGTCGTCTGTTGCCGCCATGCTGGGTGTCATGGATAACGTCGCCCCCTATCAGGGCGAGAACGAGTTCCCTGACGATATTCCGTTTGACACGTATTTTGGCGAGCAGAAGCGTCGTGCCGAGGAGATTGCGCGTGCGGCGGCCGAGTATGCCGCGGCCCAGCAGCGAAACGATTACGGCAATACTGTCGAATACGAAGAGCCTTCCTATACCGAGGACGAGTTTGGCCAGCCGGTCGCTCCCGAGGGCGAGCGGGGCGAGGCTTTTAATGAGCAAATTGAGGAATTCGAAGGTGCCCCTGCTGACGAGACCTCGATTGGCATCATCGCACCCGAGGCTCAGGTCCAAGATGTTCCAGCCGAAGAGCCCGCCGCGGACGAGTCCGCTGCCGAGTCAACAGAGGAGCCTGCCGCGGCTGAGCAGGCCGAGCCCGAGCCCAAGCTTTATCGCAATGCCGCCGGCAACATCCGATTTGGTTCGGATGCCATCCGTGCCCTGGGCATGCTCCCCGAGTCCTGCACACTCGATTACGAAGAGGGCGAGGAGCCGACGTTTGAGCCTGTGCCCCAGCCCAATCCGTTCGTGGCTGCTCAGCCCGATGATGCCAACGGCATCGAGGCGGAGACCGACGCAGAGCCCACTATCGATTCCGCAGCCGGTCTGGACGTCATGGCGCCTGCCCCGGCGCCCGAGGAGCTCGATAATACCGAGGACGATTACAATGCATATCCGCAGCGCGTGTCCTATGAGAGCGACACCGATTTCTCTGCCGAGCTTCCGGTGACGACGCACCATGCCGACATCGCTTCCGCGTTTTCTTCGTTCGGTGCCAGTGCCTCCCATTTCTTTAAGGGGGCATTCGAAAAGGGCAAGAAGCTCGTCGACGACTTTGAGGAAAAGCGCGCTGTTGCTCGCGAGGCGGCCGAGCGCGAGGCTGTGGCCCAACAACAGGCGGCCGAGGCCGAGCGTGAGCGCGCGGCACAGGAATTTGAGCAAAACGACGCTGAACAGCCGGTATCCGTTGATGTTGCCGACGCCACGACGTCTTTCGAGGCGCCGCGGCCTTCGTCTGCGGATGCTGCCGAGGAGACGACGACCTTCGAAACCCAACAGCCGATCGACAGTACTGTGTCGTTCGATACCACGATGACGTTTGAGAAGCAGGGCACCGCTATCGCCGAGCCCCTTTCCGCTCCTGTCGAGGACGAGCCTGCTGCGCCCGATACGGTCGAGAATCAATCCGCGGCGGAACAGGTCGCTGCGGACAGCTCCGAGCAAGAGCCTGAGCCCGTGGCCCCCGAAGCTCCGCAGACGGATGAGTCGAGGCCCTACTCTACGCAGATCTTTACCATGCCCGCGCCGAGCGATCCTGGCGCCACGGTTGCCAACGCTGTTCCGTCGCAGACCGAGACGGTCGATGCTCTGATGGCTCAGATTTCGTCTCAGGCGTCGCCGCGCCCGAACATGAACGTTCCCGACCCGGCATCCGCGCCGGCTCCCATGCCCTCTGCGTCTCCGCTGGCCTCGGTCCCCGATCCTTCGATGCCTTCGATGCAGCAGTCCAATGTCGCCTCGCGCACCTCGCTGTTCGACCTTCCCGACCCTTCGGCTCAGGTCAACGATCCCTTCGCGACTGCACAGGGTCCCGAGCCCACATCGGCTCCGGTTGTTCCTCCCATGCCGGCCACCACGGATGTTCAGCCGTTTGAGACCATCTCGGCTCCTGCCGCTTCGAGCGCTAAGCCGCAAAAGCGCGGCTTGGGAGGTCTGTTTGGTCGCAAAAAGAAAAACGAGCAGGGCAGCATGAGCGATTGGCTTGGCGTCGAGGATGATTACGACGCCAAAAAGTCTGGTCGCGGCATCGGCTCGTGGGATAACTTCGAGGATGATGACGACGGCTGGAAGGGTGGCGCCACGTCTTCCGATGGAGCTTCCGCCGAGGATATGCTCGCTGCCGTTGCCTCCATGGGCGATGACGAGCTGCTTGGCCACGACATCTGGTTTGTGGCTACAGGCGCTTCCGATTGCGACGGCGCCGGCATGAAGGCGTTCCTGGCCGCACATCGCGACAAGCTCCGCGGCGTGTTCTTTATCAACCTTGAGTCCATTGGTGCCGGCAGGCTTTCGGTCGTGACGGTCGAGGGCGAGCAGCAGTTGCTCAAGGGTGACCGACGCATCATGAACCTGGTCAATAAGGTGTGCAAGTCGTTCCATGTCGATTGCGGTGCATTTGAGATGCCCTATGCCAAGACCGACGCCTATGCTGCGCTCGAGGCAAGCCGACGCGCCCTTACCATTGCCGGCGTTGACGGTCCGCGTCTGGCGTGCGCTTACACCGAGGACGATCTGCCGCACAACGTCAATCCGACAAATATCGCTACGGTGTCCGAGGTCGTGACCGAGGTCATTCGTCGTTCGTAGGTTGACCTCTAAGGAGTCTGCGTGTTTTCGTACATCAAGCGCCACTGGCCCATCTATCTCATCTTGGCCCTGATCGCCATTGCCCTTGGTTTTGGGGCCGCGTATATCGTGGGTGTTAAAGGCTCAACGCCCGAGTCCACGATTAGCGAAGAAGTGGAGCACGAGCAGAGTTTGGGAGCCGATGGCATCTCCGAGTCCGAACAAGCGCTCATCGACGGTGGGTCTGCATCTGGGGAATAGCCATTTCGCCATGCACGAAAAAGAGGCGAGCCGGGAGACGGGCTCGCCTCTTTTTATTGCGTCAGCGACGTTTCGACGCCAGCTTTAGATGGGCAAACCAGATTGCCGCGGCGCCGGAGGTCATGAAGGCGGTGAGGCAGGCGACGATGGGAAGGGACCCCGTTGCAGGTAAATCTTGCGGTCTGGCGCATCGCTGGATGATGCGATCCTCGTCATGTGATTCAAGGTTGCTACCGCCGCCATTGCGACAGAGGTCAACGCGAGCGCTGTTGGCGAGTGCGGTCTGGGGTGTGTAAGACGATGCGGCCTGCATATGGATGACGGCGCCGTGAATATCCGAGTCAAGGACGGCGTTCACATCATCAAGGTCGTCATGCTCGTTTTTGAGGTCCTCGCGGGTCCAAGATTCTGCAGTGTCTCTTGTCGTGAAATCGGCCGATACTGCCCCGTACTCAAGACGAACGCCTGTGATGGTGGTGCCGCCCAAAAGAGCGAGTTCTTTTGCCTCGAGGGTGACTGATTTCGTTGTTGGAATATCTGCTTTCCAAAGATGCCAATTGCTGTAATCGACTATGCGCAAATCGTCGCCTAGGAGATTTTTGACTTCATCCGTTTCGAGCCAGGGGTTGTCATGCCCGTCGCTGAGCGTTGCGTTGACCTGTTCGCCCGTATCGGTGCCTCCCGCTGGCGACGTTCGATACCACACGTTGCAAAGACCGTCGAAATCTCCGGCGGCAATAGGGGTTTCAATGGCAACAAGTTTCGCTGCGCCATCTTTGGCACACTCGAGATCGTCTGTGATGGTGAATTCATCAACCCAGGTACTCGACTCATTTTTAGCATCGAGCGTATAGGAGAAGGAGCCATCCGTATCGGATTGTGTCACCGCTCGGTTTTTGCCATCACCATTGGCGACGAGACCCTTACCGATAGGGCGGGCGATCTCTTGCCGCTTGTCGACTCTGCCCTCGACCTCGATGGGTGTGTCCTTCATGGACGCCGCCTGCACTTCTCCCGTCGCTTTAATTTCAAACGTCATGTCTTGAGCGAGGTCGTAGGTGCGCGGGGACATCATTTCGCGCAGGATGTAGGTGCCGGGTGAAAGATGCTCGATGCGATGCGGCTTGTCAGAAGAGGTCCAAGCGTCAATTTCGGTTCCGTCAGCATCGTGGAGGGAGAGCCTGGCGCCTTCCACTTCTTGGTTGCTCGTCAGATCGACTTTGGAGATGTCGATTTTGGTGTAGTCGTTAGAAACGTCGAGGTGCACATTGATCACGGGTGTTTCCTGGTCGGTATATGACAGCTTGACGGCGTGGGTGCTTTGGTCGAGCAGGTATCCTTCGGGTGCCTGCGCCTCGATAACCTCATAGTTGACTGTTCCGCACCCCAGTGAAAGATGATTTGCGCACGCAAATCCCCGCTCGTCGGTCGTGATGGTGGTGACGGTTTCGCCGTCCAGGGCAACAATGCTGCCGTCGGGGCGCACGATATCGCCCGCGGCGCGGATATCAAAAACAGCGCCGGCAAGGGCGTGTCCGTCTACGGTATCGTTCTTAACGATCTCGATGCTTCCTGTTGCCGCGTCGTCGTTAAACGAGGCGACCGCGACGGGCGTTAAGTTCATGTCGGCGGGAATCGTTATCTCCAGATCTTCTCCAACAAGATACGGTTCCTTGGCGGAAATCTCTCGTATGTAATACGTGCCCGGGTTAAGCGATTCGGGTAGGGTGACGGTGCCGGTTTCATCGGACGTAAAGGTATTCATAACGGTATGGGCGGGATGCCAGGATGTTTGCGAGATGGGCTCACGGTTGCCATTGAGCAGCTGAAAGGTGAACCCGGCGAGTGGTACGGCGGATCCAGTCTGAGCATCGCGCTTCACGATTTGAAGATGTGTCGACAGGGCGTGGTTGTCTACGATGTACTGAAGTTCTGCGCCGTCCGAGATCTGCTCTGCCGTGATGGTCCATTCCCCTGCCTGCTTAAAGCCGTCGGGCACGGTGCCGGCAACCTCACGAACGGTGTAGCCGGCACGGTCATACGGTATGGTTCCGCTGACGCCATCGGGGCGCCCTCCTGCGCCAAACCATGCTCCAGCCTGGTCTTTGGTCGATGCGAAGCCGTAGATATTGGTGGTCAGCGTTCCAACAACCTGCTGCGAAGTGTTGCTTACCACTTCAAAGACCACGCCTTCCGCCGGCTGCTCTATACCAGACCCATCGCTATTGCCGTAGTCCTTGAACTTTGAAATCTCAAGGTCAAAAGCGATAGGGGTGTTGGGGATGCGGCGCTCGAGCTCAACGACGCCTACGTCTCCGAGCTGGTCGGCCCCGATGGTGTAGCTCCAGGTTTCATCGGAGGGCAGATAGCCCTCGGGAGCTCTCGACTCATAGATGGTAAAGGTGCCCAGGGGGATGTCGGTAAGTATTGCCCAGCCGTCCTCATCCGTCGTGAGGGTGTGCGTCCAGCCCGGGGTAGACTGTGAGACACAGGTGAACTCAGCGCCGGCAAGTGACGCGCCGACTTGAGGACCTGCCCCTGTCGCGGCATCGACCTTTGCGATGCGCAGGGTAATGGTACCGGGTTGCTCATCGATGACGACATTCCCGCCGTCATTGCTGGTGGAAAAGGCGATGCGGTCACTCCTGGGGATATAACCCGCCGGAGCTTTGGTTTCGACCAGATAATATGCCGTGTTGGGCAAAAGTGTCGCCTGTGCGCGACCGCTGCTGTCCATCTTGATGGTAGCAACGCGTGTGTCGCCTGCATTTTCAAAGATATCGAAGGTCG
>ULRS01052403.1_pt1 | contig 11647 bp, 9 predicted proteins | sample 1955671 | NCBI WGS metagenome assembly ULRS01 (sample SAMEA4835689, study PRJEB28245) | human gut metagenome | biome: gut microbiome; material: fecal sample | place: Denmark | collected 2008
CCGGGACTGAATACCACATCTACAGCCGACATCTCGTTCATGCTGTTGATATTCTTCCTTGTCACCACATCAATGGATGTGGATAAGGGACTGTTGCGCCAACTCCCTTCACCTGAACCGCAGAAGAAGGAACAGCAGCAGTCGGTGGTAGACAAGGCTAACCTCATGGCGCTGCGCCTGACGGCTGGCGATACGCTCCTGGTAAACGGTAAGCCGATGAAGGTAAGCCTGCTCAAGGAAGAAACCATCCGCTTTGTTCACCGCCTGGGCAAGAAACATCTCATCTCTATCGAGAGTGACCGCGATGCCGACTATAATCTCTATTTCCAGATGCAGAATCAGCTGATGGAAGCATATAGCCAGCTACGCAACGAAACAGCCCAGAAAAAATATCACAGGGATTATGCCCTCTTGAACAATGACCAGAAAGAACAGGTGCGCAACATCTGTCCGCAGCGCATCACAGAGTCGTATGCCAACGCAATGACTCATGCCGACCAGCGTGTTGATGCCAATGCTGAAGAAAAGCAAGGGGAAGAAAATTCGGCAGAAACAGCTACTGAACAGCAGAAAGGAGGTAAACAATGATGAATTTTCATAAGAAATCGCATGAAGTGCCAGGGTTGAATACATCTTCTCTGCCAGACCTCATTTTCTCCGTACTGTTCTTCTTTATGATTGTTACCCACATGCGCCAGGTTACCTTGAAGGTAGACTGCCGTTTGCCACAAGGCAAGGAACTCACCCGCCTGACCAAGAAATCGGCGGTGAGCCATATCTATATAGGTAAGCCAACCAAAGAGATGCAGGCAAAGTATGGTACCGGTACCCAGATTCAGTTGAATGATAAGTTTGCTTCGGCTCCTGAAGTGATGGATTACATTTCGGCAGAAAAGAAGCGTATGTCGCCGGAAGACCAGAAGCTGATGACCGTATCAATCAAAGCAGATCAGGAAACCAAGATGGGTGTGATAACCGACGTAAAGCAGGCTTTGCGCCAGGCAAAAGCACTAAAAATCAGTTATTCTGCCACAGAAAATGGAAAATAATATTAATTTATCATGTTTTTCTCTTAAAAAGTTGCTTTTATTAATTTTTTGTATTATCTTTGCAAGCAAATTATTAGTATTATGTCAAAACAAATTTTAGATTCATTAGATAGGCAGATTCTGAAGCTGATTTCTCAGGATGCCCGTATTCCATTTTTGGAAGTGGCACGCGCTTGCAACGTGAGCGGTGCTGCCATTCATCAGCGTGTTGCTAAACTTACAAATCTTGGTATCATCAAGGGTTCACAATTCATCATTGACCCAGAAAAGATAGGTTACGAAACTTGTGCTTATATGGGACTCTATCTGAAGGAGCCTGAGAAGTTTGACCAGGTTGTAGAGGAGTTGAAGAAGATTCCTGAGGTTGTGGAGTGTCACTATACTACAGGTGGTTTTGATATGTTTATCAAGATTTATGCGCTGAACAACCACCATCTCCTGGAAATCATCCATGACAAGTTGCAGCCACTGGGATTGTCTCGCAGCGAGACCATCATCTCTTTCAATGCATCTATCAACCGTCAGCTTTCTATGCAGGACCTCAAGAGTTTCAACGATGATGAAGAGGAAACTGATGAGGAGGCTGCAGCAGAGAAATAAGATATAAAAAGAAAAAAAAGCAGTAGCTCCCTGCGGGATTACTGCTTTCTATAAAGGGTGAGGAATGTGAACGGTAAGCCGTTTTCATTCCTCATTTCTTTTTCTGTCACTTCCCATTCTGCCGGATTGATTTCCGGAAAGAAGGTATCGGCATGTTCAGGTTCCTTTTCAACGATTGTGAGATAAAGCTTGTCTGCAAAAGGCAAAGCCTGTTCATATATGCTGGCTCCTCCGATGATGAAACTTTCATCTGAAGCTTCTTTGCTTCCTACCGTTTTTTTGTTTCCAACCTCTTCTTTCCTTGCTGCCTCTTCTTTCCTTGCTGCCAGCGCTTCTTCCAGAGAGGTGTATACTTCGCACCCTGTTATCTGCTCTCTTGTCTTCGAGATAACAATATTACGGCGGTTGGGCAAGGCTCCGTTCGGCAGCGACTCAAATGTCTTCCTGCCCATGATGATCGTATGTCCGGTTGTGAGCATACGAAATCGGGTCATGTCCGATGGGATGGCGTAGAGCAACCGGTTCTTGTACCCGATAGCTCTATGCACTTTTGATATACAGGCGATGATGCTGAGCATTTTTTATTTTAATGTTGAATGTTGAGTGTTGAATGTTGAATTATTCATTCTTGCTGTAAACTGTTAACTATAGAATGTTGAATGTTAAGTGTTGAATGTTGAATTATCCATTCTTGCTATAAACTTTTAACTATTAACTATTAACTATTTCAACTTTTCCCGTCCCATGGCTGCTCTTGATTTTCCACTCCTGCGGATAGAGGTTGTTGGCACGGTTGCCAATGTTCTTTTCCCAGCCTATCGGAACCTGTCTGTAGGTTACCAGAACATAACCCTTAGGCGTATCGGCAGGCAGATTCACAGCCTCCTTGCGAAGGTAGCGGATGGCATCATCGTAGGATAACTCCACCTGTGGGAAGTGATCTTTGTTGAGCATCGTAGAGAGAGCGAGAGCCTGGTCGGGAATGAGACCCTTTCCCTTGTCTGTTCCCAGTTTCACACCTGCATGCAGCACCTTCAGGTTCTTTTCTGCCTGGTCGTAGATGTCTTTCCATCTGCCCGGAATGGCGTAAACCGTCTCGTTACTCTCTGCAGGCATCCATTCCGTATCAGTCTTCAGCCAGCCGTCCGGAATCTCCGGTCCCTTTCCTTTAGCCACCTTCTTGTCTTTCTTCTTCTTATCCTTCCTGTTCTCCTTGGCTGAAGAACCTGCTTCCCATTCGCCCTCTTTCTTCAGAATCGCCATAAACAGACCTTCGCCTCGCGAAACGCCCGGAATGAACCGGTAAACAGGGAAGTCGCTGCCCGTGAGGTTGCGGGTGATGTTCCATGCATCTTCTACACCCTCCAGTGCCATCACTTCAGCGCCAAGTTCTTCGCATATCCAGTCCACGTTCTCCTCATCTTCGTGCGCATTGAAGGTGCAGGTAGAGTAAATCAGGATACCGCCTGGCTTCAGACAGTTCCAGATATCCGATACGATTTCGCGCTGCAGCTGCCAGCAGTTGTTCACATTCTGGGTACTCCATTCGCCGATAGCCCCTTCATCTTTGCGGAACATTCCTTCGCCGGAGCAGGGAACATCGGTAAGGATCACATCAAACTGCAACTTAGATTTCTTGTAATCGCGGGGATAGTTGTTGGTAACAATCATATCCGGATGACCGAACTTCTGTACGTTCTCGGCAAGAATCTGTGAGCGGGTGCGCATCGGTTCGTTGCTGAAGAGCAGACTCCCTTCCGGCAAGGCAGCTCTTACGGCAGTCGACTTTCCGCCAGGGGCAGCACAGAGATCCAGCATCATCACCGGTTCTTTTACGTACTGTCGGATAGCCATATCAACAAACATGGATGAGGCTTCCTGTACATAATATAAGCCGGCATGCAGCAGCGGATCGAAGGTGAATCCGGGACGCGTAGAGAGATAACGTCCGGTTTCCGGACACCAGGGAATCGGTTCGCCATCAGCATCCTTGCATTTAAAAGGATTGATGCGGATACTGGTTGGTGCCTCCTCTTCAAGGATAGCATGCTCCAGACGCTGATACAGCTTTTCGCCCATCAGCGCCTGCGTATATGTTCTGAAATCTTCAGGTAATGTCTTCATTCTGTCTCTTTTTCTTTAATTTGTTTGCAAAAATAAGAAATTTTTCGTTTCTTTGCAACTAAATCGCGAAGAGATGCGTCTAAGAAGCAGAAATTTTTCAAAATAACAAGGTAAAACAATAAAAAATAATGATATGAAGAAAGCAATATTGGCATTAGCGCTCGTTATGAGCATCGGAGCCACCCAAGTGTCTTTGGCGTCTTCTGCTCCAAAACATCGTTATCATCCAACTACCCAACAGGTAGACCCAAAGGCTGCTCCTGCATCTGCCGCACAGCCATCTGCTTCGAAGGATAAAGACGACGAGGCATTGGAGGCTTATTCTGATACAACCAGTACAGATTCGGCTAACTATGATGATTATGATGAGAATGATAATAGGTCTGTTCATTCTAGATACAGTTTAGACAACTATGATGATCCGTTCGATTTCATCGGTTCGGTATTTGGTGGCGGAGCGCTGGCTGTTATGATCATTTTCTGTATCATCTTCGGTCTGCTGTTTGTCTTTGCTCCGCTGATCATCGTATTTCTGGTTATCAGATATCTGATTCGCCGCCACAACGACCGGATGAAACTGGCGGAAATGGCGATGGAGAAGGGCATCAATGTTCCGGAAAGCGACCGGCCGATAGACAAGCAGAGCGATGAGTATCTCGTGAAACGGGGATTGAGAAATGCCTTCCTGGGAGCCGGCTTATGCGCCATGTTTGCCTGGTGGGATGTTGATTTCCTGGCTGGCATCGGAGCCCTGGTCTTCTTCTATGGCATCGGTCAGACCGTTATCGGCTCGCTTCCTGCCATCAAGGACTGGTGGAAGAACCGTCATGGCGATCAGGGCACGGGATATAATGGTACTCCGGTCTAGCAGCCGACATTCAATATATCATGGCTTCTCAATAGGAGGGGAAGTCACAAGGAAAAGAACAACAATTATTAGTTAATATATATAAGGTGGAAAAGTTATCCGATATCTCTCTCGTCACGAAGGTGGTGATGCTTCATGACCGCAAGTCGTTCGACCTGCTGGTCAGGAAGTATCAGTCACCCATTCGTGGGTTCTTCCTGCGGCAGACGCTGGGGGATGCGCAGCTGAGTGACGACTTGGCGCAGGATACCTTTGTCAAGGCATATACCCATCTGTCCGGTTTCAGGGGTACAGCCTCTTTCTCCACCTGGCTCTACCGCATCGCCTATAATGTATGGTATGATTATACCCGCAGTCATAAGGAGACGCAGGACATCGATACGCCTGCCGTTTCCAGTAAGAATGCACAGGGCGCCCATGCCGGATTGAAGATGGATTTGCTCAAGGCACTACAGATTTTGAGCGAAAATGAACGTACATGCATCACGCTGCAGCTGATGGATGGACTCTCTATAGATAAGATTGCAGAGGTGACGGGAATGGTGCAAGGCACCATCAAGTCGCATCTCTCTCGAGGAAAACAGAAACTTGCAAGTTACTTAAAACAGAATGGTTATGACCGATAAGATAAATGATAAGAAGTTGGAGAGCATGAAAGGGGAACCGTTGAACCCTCAGGATGAAGAACTCTTGCAGATGTTCTTTTCCGATTGCCAGATGTCTGAGATTCCTGATGACGGATTCTCCGACAGGGTGATGCAGGCATTGCCGGCTTTACCCGAAACTGATACTGCGATGTCGCTGGTTAAGCGCCAGCGTCTGGAACATTTATGGACGGCAGCCTGTGTGGCAGCAGGCATCATCATAGCAGTGGTCTGTCAGGGATGGGAACAGATTCAGGGATGGCTTTTCTCTATGAAGATAGATTTTCTCCTCTCCGGTTCGCGTGCCCTTACGCATGTGGCAGATTCCATCGCCCACTCTCAGAATCTCCTGATGGTGCTGGCTGGCATCGTTGTCCTCATCATGGTTTGGGGATATAATGAACTGGCTGATGCGCGCCAGTAGGCTTCTTCCCTGATATCAATTGTATGAATGATCAACTCTTTCTATTAGCAGAATAGTTTTTAGTGCTAATAGAAAGAGTTTTTTATTACTATAAATATCATCTTTATGCTCTTGAAATCTCCGTTCAAAGCTTTTGAATGTCCGTTCAGTGTCTTTGAACGGACATTCAATGACTTTGAACGGACATTCAATGTCTTTGAACGAAGATTTAATATTGCTGAATATAGAAAAACAAATAGGTGCTGCTACTTTTTCAGTAGAGCACCTATGCTTATGATATCAGTTTCTAAAACAATTTATAGGTAGTGCGGAGCACTTTGAACTCGGTTCGGCGGTTCAGCTGGTTGCAGATTTCCTGATGCTCCTTGCTCTGCTTCAGGATAAATTCTTCGCTGAGCACATCGCCTTCCTTGAGCCAAGGATACTTCTCGGTGAGTTTCTTGCGCACATTCTTCGGCTTCTCCTTGCCGTAGCCCACAGGGGTGAGGCGCTCTTTCTCTATGCCGTGTTTTATCAGATAGTCTACTACCGATTGGGCACGGCGCTGAGACAGATGCTTGTTATATTCGCTGTTTCCCTTGTAGTCGCAATGGGCGCTGAGTTCGATGGTAACGTGCGGGTTCTCTTTCAGCAGCGTTACCAGCTGGTCGAGGGCTGTTGTACTGGCTTCGGTAAGGGTTGCCTTGTCGAAATCGTAGAAGATGTTGTCGATGAGTACAGGGGCTGTGATGGAAGCCAGCGGGAACTGGAGCACGTATTCCTTACTCTCTTTAGCCGAATCAACCCGAAGTTCTTCCTTGTGGTTGAGGTAGCCTTTGCAGGATGCCATCACCAGGTAGTCAACATGCGGATTGATAGGGAGGACAAACGAACCGTCGCCCTTGACGGATAGTTTCCTATTCGTTCCGTCGTTGCCTACGATTCTCACCTCTGCGGCAGGCAGTTCATAAGCGTCTTTCTCGTAAACCCATCCCTTCATTGTGGTAACAATCTCCGGATTCTCGAAGGAGTAGATATGGTCATAGCCTCTTCCGTCTTTTCTGTTGGAGCAGAAGAAACCCTGGTTGTGGAGACCCTCGAAAGTCATTCCGAAGTCATCGGCTTCTGTATTCAGCGGATAACCGGGGTGGGTGAGTTCATATTTCCGGGTGATGGAATTCACTTTGGCGATATAGATGTCGAGTCCGCCCATTCCTACATGACCGTTGCTGCTGAAGTAGAAGTCGCCGTTAGGACGGAAGGTAGGGAACATCTCATCGCCTGGGGTGTTGATAGGTTCGCCCAGGTTCTCTACGCCGCCCAGTCCGGCAGGAGTGATGCGCACTCGCCAGATGTCGAGACCGCCCTTTCCGCCCGGCATGTCTGATACGAAATAGAGCCATTCGCCATCAGGAGAGATGGCTGGATGGGCAAAACAACTGAGCGTATCTTTGCTGATTTCCAGATTCGTAGGCTTACTCCAGGCTGCATCCGAGCGGTTGGAGGTTACTATCTGGGCTAAGCGGGGCGAAGTGGGATCGGTGGCACACTGGGTGAGGTACATCTGCTTGCCGTCTGGGGTAAAGCAGCATGCGCCCTCTTCGTAGTCGGTATTGAGACCGGTTCCGATGGCTTCCGGCTTGCTCCATTTGCCTTTGTCGTTCTTTTCAGAGAAGAAGATGTCGGCAGATTTCGTTCCCGTCACTCCGTTCAGGTCGCTGCCCTGGGCTTCGTTGCGGGTTGAGGTAAAATAGAGCTGGCTGTAGTCATCGCTGAGGAACATCGGCGAATAGTCGTCTCTTCGGGAGTTGAAAACATTCATCCGCTTTACCTTGTACCGGCTTCCTTCCTTCTTCCAGACTGGGGCTTTTCGTGCCGATTCGAGTCCGTTCTTTACCAGCATGTTGTCGGGCATGGAATCGAGCAGGAATTCGAATTCCTTGGCAGCCTGTCTGTAACTTCCGTTCTTCAGGAGAAGCCGGGCGTAAGCCAGGCGGTCGTTGAGGTCTGCCTGCTTGTATCGGATGGCATTGCTGTAGGCAGCCAGTGCCTTCGGCGTACTGTTGATTTTATCATAACAGCGTGCCATCTTTAGAGCCACCTTGCCTCGGGCAGCCCGCTCTTTGGTAGGTGTCTTGGTGTACACCTTTTTATATTGGGTTGCCGCATCGTAGTATTCGCCTAAAGAAAGATGCTTGTCTGCTTTCTTCAGGTTCTGTTCAATGCCGCAACTTATCAGAAAGAGGCAGCTGATTGCTGTTATGATTTGATAAAATCTTATTTGTTTCATATTGATTTACATCTGCGAGAATGGCTGGCGATATTGGCAGCCTGCCTTCCAGTTGCTGCAGCCATAGGCGGTCTTGCCCTTGATGATGACGCCCTTGCCGCAGAGCGGACATGGTTTGCCAACCATTGGGTCGGCAGCTGGAGCTGGAGCATTCTGAGAATCTGTATTCTGTGTTGCAGCCTTATCGGCTTTCTTGGCATGAGCTTTCTTGACAGCCGGTTTCTTGGCAGCCGGTTTCTTCTTGAGGTCTTCCTCTGTCATGATGGTCACTCTCCGGTTGCTGTTGTCTGACAATACATCGATGACAATCTTGTTGATCTGTTCTTTCAGTCCGTTGATGAAGTCGGCAGGATCGTAGGTCTTGTGTTCGATGTCACGGAGCTTCTTCTCCCAGATACCGGTCAGTTCGCAACTCTTCAGCAGTTCCTCATGGATGGTGTCAATGAGTTCGATGCCTGTCGGGGTTGCCATCAGATTCTTGCGCTGGCGACGGATGTAGTGGCGCTTGAAGAGGGTCTCGATGATGCCGGCACGGGAAGATGGTCGGCCGATTCCGTTCTCCTTCAATGCAGCACGAAGTTCTTCGTCTTCTACGAATTTGCCGGCTGTCTCCATCGCACGGAGCAGGGTTGCCTCGGTATAATACTTAGGTGGTGTGGTCCATTTCTCCGTCAGGGTAGGCTGATGTTCTCCCGATTCGCCTTTTGTGAAGGATGGGAGGGTTCTTTCTTCTACTACTTCCTTCTTGGCACCGTTTCCTGAGTCTGCATTTCCGTTGGCGTTATCTGAAGCATCATCGTCATCTGCATTTTTTACATCCTTGGCATAGACTACTCGCCAGCCTGGTTCGAGAATCTCCTTACCGCTCACCTTGAACTCTATCTTTTCCGGTTTCGGTCCGTCTTCGTTGATGACTTCGCCCAAAACGGTGGTGGTAGAGAATTTACAGTCCGGATAGAACACGCTGATAAAGCGCTTGGCGATGAGATCATACACGTTTGCCTCCATATCGGTGAGTCCGGTTGGCGGAACACCGGTTGGGATGATGGCGTGGTGGTCGGTTACCTTGCTATTATCGAAAACCTTCTTGCTCTTCGGCAATTTCTTGCTGATTGTTGCGAGTTGCTGGATGAGCGGGAGGTATTTCTGCTGACTCATGATCTTTGCCTGACTCACTCCGTTCAGAATCTGCGGACATTTCGGATAGATATCGTCGGTCAGGAACTGGGTGTCTACACGAGGATAAGTGGTGTACTTCTTTTCGTAGAGACTCTGGATGAGTTTCAGCGTAATATCGGCAGAGTAAGCAAACTGCTTGTTGCAATCCACCTGCAGCGAGGTGAGGTCGTAGAGATGATGTGGTGCCTCGTTTCCCTTCTTCTTGCTTACATCGGTAACGGTGAAGGGTTTGCCGGCGATGGTGCTGAAAGCCTTCTCGCCTTCCTCCTTGCTGGTAAACTTGCCGCTGGTGGCGGTAAACTGGGTGTCGCGATAGATGGTGGCGAGTACCCAGTAAGGTTCTGAAACGAAGTTGTCGATTTCCTTCTGGCGGTTTACAATCAGGGCAAGGGTAGGGGTCTGCACCCGGCCGATGCTGAGCACCTGTCGGTTCTGACCGTATTTCAATGTGTAAAGTCGGGTGGCGTTCATACCGAGAATCCAGTCGCCGATGGCACGGGAAAGTCCGGCAAGATAGAGTGACTGATATTCCCCCTGGTCTTTCAGTTCCTGGAAACCCTGCTTGATGGCTTCATCGGTCATGGACGAAATCCACAGTCTCTTGACGGGGCATTTCGCCTGTGCCTTCTGCATCACCCATCTCTGGATAAGCTCTCCTTCCTGTCCGGCGTCACCGCAGTTGATGATGCTGTCGGCAGCCTGCATCAGTTTCTCGATGGTAGCAAACTGCTTCTTGATGCCTTCATCGTTGATGAGCTTGATACCGAAGCGCTGTGGAATCATCGGCAACGCCGAAAGGCTCCAATGTTTCCACATCGGAGTATAATCATCCGGTTCCTTCAGCTCACAAAGGTGGCCGAAGGTCCATGTTACTTGGTAACCATTACCTTCCATATAACCGTCGCGTGCCGTGGTAGCCCCGATGATTCGGGCGATATCCTTAGCCACACTCGGTTTCTCTGCTATACAAACTATCATGTTTTATTCTTATTTCTGTTTGCAAAGGTACAATAAAATAATGAGAAAGCCATCATTTCAGCTCCTTTTTCTCATTGCCGGGAATAAAAAAGCCCCGTAAGGCTTGGACCTTACAGGGCGTATTTTATATAAATCTGCGTGCGATTACTCGTACTCCTGCCAGCTCTTGATCTGAAGCTGATCCTGGCTCAATGTGCAGAATGCCTCGATGAAGGCGGAAGCCAGACGGGCATTGGTGAACAGAGGAATGTTGTGGTCGATGGCGCCACGACGGATTCTGTAACCATTGGTCAACTCACGCTTGGTGTGATTCTTTGGGATGTTGACGATGAGGTCGAACTTGTGGTCGGCAATCATCTGCATCACGTTAGGAATATCCTTGTGGTCTTCATCAGGCCATCCTACGGCTGTAGCCTTGACGTTGTTGTCGTTGAGGAACTTCGCTGTACCGGCTGTAGCATAGATGGTGTAACCGTTCTTCACCAGCGCCTGTGCAGCATCGAGCAGAGAAGCCTTCTCCTTGGCACCACCGCTTGAAAGCATAATGCCCTTGTCCTTTGAAGGAATCTTGTAACCGGTGGCAATCAATGAGTTGAGCAATGCCTCCTCGAAAGTATCACCCATACAGCCTACCTCACCGGTAGAACTCATGTCCACACCCAAAACTGGGTCGGCGTTCTGCAAGCGGGCGAATGAGAACTGGGATGCCTTCACACCCATGCGGTCGATATCGAAAGCAGACTTATCCGGTTTCTGATATGGAGCATCGAGCATGATGCGGGTAGCCGTTTCGATGAAGTTGCGCTTCAATACCTTGCTCACGAATGGGAATGAACGGGATGCACGGAGGTTACACTCGATTACCTTCACATCACGACCCTTAGCCAGGTACTGGATATTGAAAGGACCCGAGATGTTGAGCTCCTTGGCAATGGCACGTGAAATCTTCTTGATCTGACGGGCTGTAGCGAAGGAAATCTGCTGGGCAGGGAAGGTCATGGTAGCGTCGCCGGAGTGAACACCAGCATACTCAACGTGCTCTGAAATACCATACTCTACAATCTCACCGTTCTGAGCCACACCGTCGAACTCAATCTCGTTGGTCTCTGTCATGAACTGGGAGATAACTACTGGGTATTCCTTAGAAACCTCAGAAGCTGCCTCCAGGAAGCGACGCAACTCATCATCATCGTGGCAAACGTTCATGGCTGCACCGGAAAGAACATAAGATGGACGAACGAGAACAGGATAGCCTACCTCGTCGATGAACTTCTGAACATCCTCCATTGATGTGAGGGCGCTCCACTTAGGCTGGTCGATACCCAACTTATCGAGCATGGCAGAGAACTTACCGCGGTTCTCGGCACGGTCGATGTTGACAGGAGATGTACCCAGGATTGGCACAGACTGGCGATGAAGCTTCATAGCCAGGTTGTTTGGAATCTGACCACCTACTGAAACAATCACGCCACGTGGTGACTCCAGGTCGATGACATCGAGTACACGCTCGAA
>ULRS01052149.1_pt1 | contig 11589 bp, 9 predicted proteins | sample 1955671 | NCBI WGS metagenome assembly ULRS01 (sample SAMEA4835689, study PRJEB28245) | human gut metagenome | biome: gut microbiome; material: fecal sample | place: Denmark | collected 2008
GCGCTCATCACCTGTCTCGACGACCACGCGACGCACTACTCTGTGCCCGCGCTCGACGGCGGCGCGGTGAGCGAGCTTACGATCGAAACGATGAGCGGCGAGGTGACGATTGGAGCCTCTTCCTCTGGAAGCAACTAAAGCGCAAAAAAAGAGAGCGGCAGCGCCGCTCTCTTTTTTCGTTATTTCTCGTCGATTGCAAGCCACGTCTGGTCGAAGCCGTAGGGGAGCAGCTCCTTGATGTGCAGGTGCTTTTCCTCGTTGTCCTTGTTCAGGCACACGACCTCCATGTCGGGGCCGAACTCGTAGAGCACCTGACGGCACGCGCCGCAGGGGTAGCAGTAGTCGTCGCTGCGCCCAGCGATGACGATGCGCTTGAAGCGCCGGTGCCCCTCGCTCACGGCCTTGAACGCCGCGGTGCGCTCGGCACAGTTCGTCAGGCCGTAGCTCGAATTTTCGATGTTGCAGCCGGTGAAGACCGCGCCGTCCTCACATTCGAGCGCCGCGCCCACGGGGAAGTGGGAATACGGCACATACGCCATGTCCAGCATGGCGACGGCCTTCGCCTTGAGTTCTTCTAACGTTGCCATAATAACGCCTCCTCACCAGTCTACGCCAAGATCGGGACGCACTTGCGTATCCATGATGTCCTCGGCGTTATAGAATTGCAGATAGCGGCTGCGCGAGTGGCGCAGCGTGGTGCCGTCCGGATGCAGACGGTCGCAGATGACGGCGGAAATGTCGGGCTTCACATAGCTGAACGAACTCGTGCCGACGCTCGCGAAGATGCGGAAGCCCTGGCTTTGCAGGTACTGGAAGCGCTCGCCGGTCTGGTGCCAGTCGTCACCGTCGGGACGGCCGCCGTGGGGGTAGAACAAAATCTGCGTGGGGCCGACGAGCGAGCCGACCTCGTCCGCCCAGCGCTCGGTGTCGTTGATGACGGTCTGGAGCGGCTTGGTGTCGAGGCGGATGTGGCCCCAGGTGTGGCTGCCGAACGTCCAACCCGTTTCCTTGAGCCGCTCGATGACGGGCTTGACCGCCTCGATCTCGCTCGCGCGGTAGGCATCGAACGCGGGGCGGTCGGGCGAATCTGCCGCGATGTCGCGGTCATCCTGCGTGCGATAGCCTAAAATACCCTGATAGCCCGTCAGCGAGAAGATGGCCTTCGCGCCGTTGAGTGAAAAGTCGGGGTGCTCGTAGACAAACTGGTCGAGAATGGGCGTCGCGTCGAGCTCCTTGGTCAAAAAGGTCTCATTTGTGTACGGATCGGTGCACTGCGCCCAGATCTCGCCGTCGTCGCCGACGACGAGCTTGCTCGTGAAGCCCTCGTCGAGCATATAGGGGTAGTAGTTCACGTCGTCAAAGCTGATGACGAGCGGCTTTTTGCCCTCTGGCAGCATCAGGGTGTTTCGCACCATATGCGTGCCGGACTCGTCCGTCACCTCGCTCCAGACATCCTCCATCGCGACTAAGATGTAGCCCTTGTCGTACACGGACTGCAAAATTTTGTTGTATTCGTCGACCGTCACCATCCAGTCGTCGAGGCCGTAGCGCTGGTCCTGACTGGCATTGCAGTCGTGGAAGGCCCACTGCGGATAGGCGATGATCGGGTGGAAAAAGAGGTGCTCCACCACCTGATCCGGCCCCCAGGCCTGCGTGAGCTGGTCCTCGGACCAGTAGCTGCGCACGGCGTCGTAGGGGTCAGTTGTATCGTCAGTATTGTTGTCGGTGTCGCTGCCATTCTCGTCCGTGACGGTCTGATCGTCGCCGTCGGACGGCGTCGTCTTATCGCCGCAGGCAGTCAGCAGCGACAGCACCATCAGCACGCTGAGCAGCAGTGCAAAAAAGTGTTTCATGTCAAAATCTCCTCTCTCAAAACTGCGCGGTCATTATAGCAGACTTCACTTCTTTTGACTACACTTTTCGCGCTTTTGTTCCCATTTGTAACTATTTACCACAAATAATTAAAGCGTCACAGCTTTTCGCATCCGCAGACGCGAAATGATTTCGAATCGTTTTTTGCGCGGCATGCGCGTGCCAAAAAACTCTTCTTGCTCCGCGTGTGTCGAAGCCGCCCTTTGGGCGGCAAGGCACGAAGCGGAGTGTAATTCTCAAAAAACAAGGGACACGGTTTCCGTGTCCCTTATTTTTTGAATAATTAAAAGTCTGCGTTGCCCACGGTGCGGGGATGCAGCTCCACGTCGCGGATGTTGCCGATGCCCGTTAAATACATCACCATGCGCTCGAAGCCGAGGCCGAAGCCCGCGTGACGGCAGGAGCCGTAGCGGCGCAGGTCGCAGTACCACCAGTAGTCCTCGGGATTCATGCCGAGCTCGCGGATGCGCTTTTCGAGCAGCTCGATGCGCTCCTCGCGCTGGCTGCCGCCGATGATCTCGCCGATGCCCGGAACGAGGCAGTCCGCCGCGGCGACGGTCTTGCCGTCGTCGTTCAGGCGCATATAGAACGCCTTGATCTCCTGCGGATAGTCCGTGACGAACACGGGGCGCTTGAAGATCTGCTCGGTGAGGTAACGCTCATGCTCAGTCTGCAGGTCGATGCCCCACTCGACGGGGTAGTCGAACTTCTGGCCGCTCTCCTTTAAGAGCTTGACGGCCTCGGTATACGTCACGCGGCCAAAGTCGGAACTCTCGACGTGCTGGAGACGCTCCAGCAGGCCCTTATCGACAAAGCTGTTGAAAAATGCAAGATCATCCGGGCAGCGCTCCATCACGCGGCGGATGATATGCTTGACCATCGCCTCCATGACCTCAAGGTCGCCGTCGAGGTCGCAGAACGCCATCTCCGGCTCGATCATCCAGAACTCGGCGGCGTGGCGCGCGGTGTTGGAATTCTCGGCGCGGAACGTGGGGCCGAAGGTGTAAACGTCGCCGAACGCCATGGCGAAGTTCTCGGCGTTGAGCTGGCCGGAGACGGTCAGGCTCGTCTTCTTGCCGAAAAAGTCCTTGCTGTAATCGACCTTGCCGTCGGGCGTTCTCGGCGGGTTCTCCAGATCCAGCGTCGTCACCTGGAACATCTCGCCCGCGCCCTCGCAGTCAGAGCCGGTGATGATGGGGGTGTTGACATAGACGAAGCCGCGGCTCTGGAAGAACTCGTGCACGGCGTAGGCCGCCGCGCTTCTCACACGGAACGCCGCGGAGAAGAGGTTCGTGCGCGGGCGCAGATGCTGAATGGTGCGCAGATATTCGACGCTGTGGCGCTTTTTCTGCAGGGGATAGTCGGGGGAGGACACGCCCTCGACCTCGATCTCTGTTGCCTTGACTTCGAGCGGCTGCTTGGCCTCGGGCGTCAGCACGACGGTGCCGTGCACGATGAGCGCGGCGCCCACGTTCTGCGCGGCGATCTCCTTATAATTAGAAAGAGAATTCGCATCCATCACGACCTGCAAATTGCGGAAGCACGAGCCGTCGTTCAGCTCGATGAATCCGAAGGTCTTCATATCGCGGATGGTCTTCGCCCAGCCGCATACGGTGACGCTTGCGCCGCCGTACTGCTCTTTGTCGGCGAAGAGCGCGGCAATTCTCACTCGTTCCATAATAATTTTCCTTCCTTTTGTGGGTTTTCACGGGATAATAGAGGTATTATATGCCACTTCCCGTGCAAATTCAAGCCCCGCTTTGTGTTGACTTTTGGCAAGTTGTATGTTATGATGCAATCTTACCTCAAAAGGTAAACGTGAAACTTTCACCTATTACTTTACAGGAGGATTTTTAACTATGAACAAGTATCTGGATATCGCCCCCGAGGTTGCCGAGGCCCTTGCCGCCGGTAAGCCCGTCGTGGCGCTCGAATCCACCATCATTTCCCACGGCATGCCCTATCCCCAGAACGTGGAGACCGCCCTCAAGGTCGAGAGCATCATCCGCGAATGCGGCGCGGTCCCCGCGACCATCGCCATCATCGGCGGACGGCTCAAGGCGGGCCTTTCCAAGGAAGAGATCGACTACCTCGGCCGCACCGGCGCGGGCATCCCGAAGGCTTCCCGCCGCGACCTGCCCGTGCTCGTCGCGCAGGGCAAGGACGGCGCGTGCACCGTCACCACCACGATGATGATCGCCGACATGGCGGGCATCCGCGTGTTCGCCACCGGCGGCATCGGCGGTGTGCACCGCGGCGCGCAGGAGACGTTCGACATCTCCGCCGACCTCGAAGAGCTGGCCAACACCTCCGTCATGGTCGTGTGCGCGGGCGCGAAGTCCATCCTCGACCTCGGCCTGACGCTCGAATATCTCGAGACCCACGGCGTGACCGTCATCGGCTACGGCACGAGCGAGCTGCCTGCGTTCTACACGCGCAAGTCCGGCTTTGGCGTCGACTACGAGCTCGACACGCCCGAGCAGCTGGCCAAGGCGTTCCACGTCAAGCGCGAGCTGGGTCTGCGCGGCGGCTTACTCGTCACGAACCCGATTCCCGAAGAGTACTCCATGGACAAGGAAGTCATCGACAAGGCCATTGCCGAGGCCGTCGAGGACGCGAAGAAGGACGGCATCCACGGCAAGGCCACGACGCCTTATCTGCTCGCCAAGATCAAGGACCTGACCGGCGGCGACAGCCTGGATTCCAACATCCAGCTCGTGTTCAACAACGCGCGCCTCGGCGCGGCGGCGGCTGTGGAGCTCAGCAAGCTCGAAAAGTGAGATACTTTGTCATCTATCTCGCCGCGATCAATCTAATTACTTTCTGCGTCTACGGCGCAGACAAGCGCCGCGCCAAAATTCAGGGCGCGCGGCGCGTGCCCGAAAAGACCTTATTTGCACTCGCGCTGCTGCTCGGCAGCGCGGGTGCTCTTTTCGCAATGAGGGTCTTTCACCACAAGACGCGGCACTGGTACTTCAAGTTCGGCATCCCCGCGATCTTACTCGCGCAGATCGCGGCGGGGGTGTTCGTGTATGTGCGGTTTTTCGCGGCGTAAAAAATTTTTGGGAAATTTTCGGGTTTTGTGAAACAAAACAGACGTTTTTTGCGTCTAATCAATGAAGCAAAGGGAAACTGGGCGAAGAGGGAAGATAAAGAATTTATGAATTTTCCATTTTCCTGTTCCCTTATTTCCCGCGGCATGGTAAAATGCCATGTATGAGAAAGGCTCTGTGCGCGCGGAGCCGACAACAACAAACACGAAAGGATGAAGATCACATGAAAAAATTTCTCTCCTTGCTATTGGCTCTGACATTGGTCCTGAGCCTCGTCGTCGTGCCTGCAAGGGCGGCGGACGGGACTCCGCCAGCAACTCCTGAAATTACTGGGTTAACTGTTAACACTCCCAGTAATGTTAATCGCGGAGATAATGTAACTTTCACAATTAGTGGAACTCCTGCTATTACGACGGGTGGCACGGTTCAATCCACCGAGTACAGCTGGAATGTCGGCTCGTATTTTCGCATTAACGCCGGAGCTGGTACTGCCGCTTCTGTATCCGCAAATGCTATTGATGATACCACAGCAACAACGGTCTTTTGCACAGTAACCTGCACCTATACCGTTACTGAAAATGGGCAGGAGGTAACTAAGACCGCGACTAAACCTATTTCCACCAAAGAGTTTGCTATCGCTGACAAGCTCCTGCCGGGCGACATCACCACCGTCACCTTCAACGGCAGAACCTATTCTGTGACGGATGGCGCGGTCAACATCTCCCTTCTTAAGGGCGAGACGATCGATAATGCCAACAACAAGTGGTCTGCTGCCGCAAAAAATGGCTATGTAATCGATGACGCCGAGGGCAAGAAGCCCTCTTACGCGGGTGGAAAGCTGACCGTGCACGTCAAGGATTCCGCGCTGACGGCTGATGTGGGGGTCACCCCCGTCACCCCCACCGTGACCGCAGCGGCAAGCCTTACCGAGGTCATCTCCGGCGGCAAGACCACGCTCACCGCCACCTCCACCGGTCTCAGCAACGCCGCCACCTATGCGTGGTTCTACAAGATCGGTGACAGTAAAGAGTTTTCGATCGGCACGGGCAAGTCCCTCGTCTGGACGGTCCCCGCTGCAAACGACTACTCTGTTTACTGCAAGGCAAGCGAGGGCGATAAGCTCGCTAAGAAGAGTGAGCCCATCACGGTCAAGAGCCTTCCCGACACCTATACCTTCACTGTCGTCCCCGCAAGCGTTACGCTGACGCAGATCGGTCAGACCGCGACTTTGGCGGCGAACTTTGTGAATACCTCCGCTTCTCCCGCTGCCCCGGTCACTCCGACCTACTCCTTTGTTTCCGCCAACCTCAACATCGCAACTGTGACGAACCAGACGACCGCCGCGCCGATCGTAACGCTCAGAGCAAGCGGCTCTACCACTGTCACCGCAAAGGCGACCTATAAGGGCAAGGACTATGTGCAGAACATCCCCGTTACCGGCGCCCTGATCGAGGCGACCCTCAGTGCTGTTCAGAACGGCACTTCTGTGAACTACAGCTACAGTGATCTTGTCAACGCCGCGCAGGCCGCCATCAACAAGACCTACAGCACCGCCTACACCTACGAGACCGTCTATTCCCTCAGCGGTGTCACGCAGGTTCCCTCCACCACCGCCTACGGTGTCGGCACGAGCACTGCTTCGTACAACTATCCCGCCGGCGGCTCCGGCTATCTCTACTTCAAGGCAAATCTCTCCGGCATCGGCACTGCAAAGTTCACCGCCACCGTGACCACCCGCGTTGCCAATACCGCCGTTCCCAAGACCTACAGCGTTACGTTTAATGTTCCCGTAACGCCCAGCACGACCACCTATGCCGACCAGTATCCCGAGCCGGTCGCGGCTTACGGCAACACCTATCGCTATTACGTTCAGGTTCCCTCCGGCGCAAGGTATTACTATGTTGCCGGTGTGAACACCGAGCCTGTCGACTGGAACAACGGCAGCAGCCAGAAATACTATCCCACCACTGCTACCGCCAATCTCTATTCCCTGACCGACACCAACTTCATCAATGGCAAGTGCACGCTGTATGTCGTGACGCAGGGCACCGACAATAGGCTCTACTGCGGCACCATCAGCGTCTACAAGAAGAACTACAACATCAACTACAACGGCGTGGCCGGTGAGACCGTCCAGTTCGCACAGAGCGACTTCAACGACTTCATGAACAAGGTCGCTGAGGCCCGCGGCGACGCCAGCAAGGCCAAGTCCTATCCCTATGTCACCTTCGATTACGTGACCTTCTCCCTGCCCACCACCGCGCAGGGCACGCTGTACTATGGCGGCACCGCCATGTCCACCAGCAATTCCTCCGGCGCGTTCAACCGCAATACCAAGGTCACCAACCTCGATAGCGTGACGTTCGTCCCCAACGCCAAGTCCACCGCGAAGACCATCACGCTGAACTTCACCCTGTATGCGACCCGCTATTCCAGTTCCTCCACGAGCCGCGGCACGACCGTGAGCTACTCCGGCAGCGTCGTCGTCAACCTCGTGCGCGAGGACATCAAGTACACCGTCTCTCAGGGCGACAGCGTCCGCTTCGACGAGAGCGACTTCCTCAGCTACCTGCGCTCCACCAAGGGCTACAGCAGCAACTACACCATCGACTACGTGACCTTTGACCAGAGCGCCGTCTCCGCCGTCAACGAGGGCTCGCTCTACACCTACTACAACGGCTACAACTACGGCGGCTCCATCAAGACGACTGACAAGTTCTACTACAGCGCCACCGCCAGCCAGAACGCGATCAGCGACGTCGCGTTCCTCGCCAGCCGCTACGCCAAGACCGGCGAGACCGTCTACATCCCGTTCACCATCTACGCCCGCTACGGCACGACCGGCACCGGCACCCGCCAGCTCACCGGCACCGTGGCCATCAAGATCGGCCAGACGATGAACTTCATCGACGTCAAGACCACCGACTACTTCTACAACTCCGTCAAGTGGGCCGTCGGCAAGAACATCACCAACGGCACGTCCAGCACCACCTTCTCCCCGTACAAGTCCTGCACCCGCGCCGAGATCGTGACGTTCCTGTGGCGCGCCGCCGGCAGCCCGGAGCCGACCACCACCCGCAACCCGTTCCGTGATGTCAACGCCGTCACGCACTCGAGCTACTACAAGGCCATCCTGTGGGCCAGCCAGAAGGGCATCACCTCCGGCACCAGCACCACGGCGTTCTCCCCCGATCAGGTCTGCACCCGTGCCCAGATCGTGACCTTCCTGTACCGCTACGCGGGCCAGCCCAGCGGCTACTACTCCAACCCGTTCAAGGATGTGAGCGCCACGAGCGAGGCGAGCTACTACAACGCCGTTCTCTGGGCCGTCGGTAAGGGTATCACCACCGGCACCAGCGCCACGACGTTCTCCCCGTATGCTTCCTGCAACCGCGCCGAGGCCGTGACGTTCCTGTATCGTTACACCAACGGACTATAAAACCTAAAAAATGCGTCCAGCGAAAGCTGGACGCATTTTTTATTCCTTGCAGGCCGCTGCGCGCATAATTTGCCCGCCGATGGCGGGCAAATTCCACACTTGCGGCCTGAGAAGTATTTTCCGCCACGCGCACGCCCCAGGGCGGCTTCTCTTGCCGCTTTGCGGCAATTCACCTTCGGTCGCGGCGGAAAATGATTTGAATTTATTTCGCCGCGGAGCGGCGAAACTCTGCGAGGCTTTTTGGGGGGCGGGCCCCCCTTGCCCCCCTGGGGAGCGGACGACGGGGGGTGCAGCCCCCTTGCCCCCTGCAAACCGCCCGACGGAGTCGGGCGGTTTGCGTTTACTCTTTTCCATTCTGTAAACTTTTGTTCAAACGCCTTTACGGGGGTCGAAAAAGCGTGTAGAATGGCAGCATCAAGATTTTAGGAGTGTTTTTTGTGAACAAATTCCGCGATGCCCTTTACCGCTTTATGTATGGCCGCAACGGCGTAGACGCGCTAAACTGGGCGCTCGTGATTCTTGAGCTGGCCGTGAGCATTCTGAGCTCGATCATCCGCGTGCAGGGCGTGTCGCAGGCGCTGTACTTTGTGTCGATGGTGCTGATGTTCATCGTGCTCATCCGCATTTTTTCGCGCAATCTCGCGCGCCGTCAGGCCGAAAACGCGAAGTTTCTGACCTGGTGGACGCCGAAGGCCAACGCCATCCGCGGCGCGAAGGCACGCCGCGCCGACAAGGCGCACAAATACGTCCGCTGTTCCTGCGGCGCGTACTGCCGCGTGCCGAAAAACATCGGCAAGGTCGAGCTCACGTGCCCGAAGTGCGGCAAGAAAAAGGTTGTCAAAACGTGAAAGAAAAAATCCGTCCCGCGGGACGGATTTTTTTGTAAGAAAACCGGTTTTCCGCCGTCTTATAGGCAGAAAGGGGGTGAGGGCGCTGACGAATTTTGAAGAGGTGTACGCCGTGTACTTCGACGATGTGTACCGGTATCTGCTTTCGCTGTCCGGGAGCGAGAGTACCGCCGAGGAGCTGACGAGTGAGACGTTTTTCCGCGCGATGGACGCCCTCGACCGCTTTCGGGGCGAGTGCAGCGTGCGCGTCTGGCTGTGCCAGATCGCGAAGAATCTCTATTATTCGCAGCTGCGGCGCGAGAAGCGGCTTGCCCCGCTCGAAGACTGCCGGATCGCCGAGGAGAGCCACGAGGAGGAGTTAGCAGATCACAGCGAGGCCGCGCGCATCCAGGAATTGCTGCACGCGCTCAGAGAGCCGTACAAGGAGGTCTTCATGTGGCGCGTGTACGGCGAGAAGAGCTTCCGCGACATCGGCGCGCTCTTCGGCAAGACGGAAAACTGGGCATGCGTGACGTATCACCGCGCCAAGCGCATGATCCGCGAGGGATTGGAGGACGACTGAAATGGACAAAACTTGCAGCATCGTGCAGGATCTTCTGCCGCTCTACGAGGAGGATATGCTGCGCGAGGAGACGAAGGAATTTGTGGACGGGCATTTAGCGCAGTGCGCGGCCTGCCGCGCCGAACTTGACGCGCTGAAGGCGGACGTGAAGCCCGCGCCCGTCAGCGCGCAGCCGCTGCGCGACTTGAAGCGGCAGCTTCGGCGCAAGAAGCTGACCGCCGTGCTGCTGGCCGTCACGCTCGCGCTGACGCTGGCGACGGCGGGATTCGCGTATCTCACCGCGCCGCAGTATTTGCCGTACAGCGAGACAGAGTGGGCGATCTCGCGCTCGCCCAGCGCGCTCGCGGACGGCTCGGCAGCGGATGGGCTTTCTGATCTCAGCGACGCGGAGAGCATCTCCGTCAGCCTGCTCGTGCCGGTCTCCGGCGCAGAGGTCACGAACACGCAGGACCCCAACAGCGGCAAAACCATCTACTTCATCACCGCATGGCGCACGCCGCTCGACACATGGCGCGGCGCATTCGACAAAGCCGGGGGCGCCCCGAACACACACAGCGCAAATGATCGCACACAGCGCGAGGCGGACGCACTGCAAGGCGTGCTCGCCAAGGCGGAGTCCGCGCGCACGCTCTTCACGCTCGACGCCGCGAACTGCGCGGCAGTCTGCTATTCTCAGAACAACGGGCAGGACGATGTGCTGCTCTGCGGCAGCATGAATGGCGGCATCATTTCTCTGCCGAGGCTGGCGTTGGGCTATTACGTTTTGCTATCGTTAGCACTCCTTATTACGCTGGGTATTGCATTTTTTATCTGCCGCAGGAAGAAAGCGGGCAAAGCAATCGGCTATCTCGCGCTGATTCCCGCGAGCTATCTTGCCGGTCATCTACTCGTCAAGGGTTTCACGACGACGAGCTACCAGATGCAGCGCGACTTCTCGCTCATTATCCTCGCCGCCGCGCTGATCTACGCCGCGGTCATGCTGGCGATCAACCTCTGGCGGCAGAAGCGGGAGAAGGTGTAAAAGAGGAAGAGACGCATTCGCGTCTCTTCCTCTTTTACAATCAAATTCGAATGCTCAAGGCCCTTTGAGCAAAGCCGTGATAGTCCGCAAATGCGCTTTGCAGGCCGTCGATTCCCTGCGTTTCCCATCGGTCTGCCAGATACAGCATACCGCACATACAGGCAAACTTTTCATAGTACGATCCGCAGACCGCCTCTTCAAGAAACTGCTTTTGCCTGTCTGTGTCCGTCTCCGTAAGCGCGAGGCGCAGTTTGGCACGGCTTGCTGCTGCGACCTCGGTAAGCTGCGGTGTATGCCAGTCCACACAGTCGATTTCTGTCGCCTGATAGGAGAGAAGATGGGCGAATCCCTCATGAAATGTGTAAGCATCCAATCTTGTCAAATAGTCTGTACTTTCCAATGCGGCATTTGCCGCCGGATAGCGGTGTCCAATCAAGAGATGCGTAATCTCATGCGTCAGCAGATTCCGAATGATGCTGTCGAGCTGGTCGAGCTCCGCATAATTGCACCAACGGATGAGGTCAAAGATGAGATGTGCCTGCCCGTCGGGCGAGTGTGCCGCAACGGCGTCGTAAGGCTCGGGATAACCGACGATCAAATCAAGTGTCGGCTGTACCGCCTCCCAATCGGGGAAAAGCGCGTCCCAAATCGGGCGGTTGACGGGGACAAAGTGCGCAGCCGCTTCACAGATACGGCGTTCGAGCTTGCGCACAGTCTCTCGGAGAGCAAGATCCTCAGGTGGCGGAGTAAATGCATTGTGCCTTGTTAATTTCACATGAGTTCCTCCTTTTCTT
>ULRS01056512.1_pt1 | contig 11346 bp, 9 predicted proteins | sample 1955671 | NCBI WGS metagenome assembly ULRS01 (sample SAMEA4835689, study PRJEB28245) | human gut metagenome | biome: gut microbiome; material: fecal sample | place: Denmark | collected 2008
TCAGCTGGGCTCTATTTGGCGATTTCAGACGGGCTCTAACAGAAAACGCCCGGGGCGTTTTCCAACCTAAAGCAATCCATGCAATTTTCCCAACTTCTGGATCTGGTCCAGAGAGTAATGGGTGATCCGGGAAATGGTTTCCATGGGGATTTTTTCCTTCAGCATGCCAAGGACGTTGGCTTCCCGTTCTTCCTGACGGCCTTCTTGTTTTCCTTCTAAGCGGCCTTTTTCCAGGTTCTTTCTTGCAATGGCGTGTCCGATACCGCACATGGTTTCCGCCTCCTTTTTCATCTCTACGGTCATAGGGATGTTGTATTTTAGCTAAAGAATACGATTTCTATATTGTTAATTTTATCATATTTGATGGGGATGGGAGGAAGGGGAAAAGCGGCAGGGCCGCTTTTCTGTCTCACGCAGATGGTCATGAGCTGACAGTCACTAGTCTCTAGCGACAGGAGGGAACCCGCCGGGCGGGTTCTTGGGAACGTATAAAAACCGGAGGCCGGGATGGGCGTGCCTGCGGCTCGCCCCTACGGCGTTGGGGTCGGATGTTGGATACAACGGTCAGAGGAACGGATTTTTTGACGACCCCGTTTCTCTGATTTTCTGTTGCATCTCTGACCCCAACGTGGTAGGGGCTTCCCGCAGGGGAGCCCATCCCGGCCGCCGGGTTTCATGTTCAAAGGCAGATGCACAGTATCTGGCATCCGAAACGATGAACGATGAACGACCAACGATGAACAAACGGCCGCCGGATTTTACGGTGGCCGTTCCATCTTGCTCCTGATCCTGGCGGGCCGCCCGGCGTGCGGCCCCTACGGACCCGTGATCACTTACCCACTTACCCACTTACCCACTTACCCACTTAATCACCTAATCACCTAATCACCTAATCACCTAATCCCCCCTCCAATTCCTCGTCCATTCACCTGCATATATGGTATAATTACTTGTCTACACAAATCCCAGTACTGGGATGATTTTGCTGAAAAAGGGGGCTTTTGTGCTATGAAACATACTTTTGCTGTGCTGCTTGCTTTGGGGTTGGGCCTGGCTGGGGGGCCGGGGACGGCGCTGGCTCAGGTGGCGGCCAATGTGCCGGTGGACAGCCGGTATTATGAGACCATTGATAAACTTTCGGGGATGGGGTACCTGTCTTCGCTGCCCAACGGGGCCCGGCCCTACAGCCGTCTCCAGATGGCCCAATGGGCCCTGGAAGCGAAGGAAAAGGCGGCGGAGAAGCCTCTTCCCGGGTACCTGGAGGCGGATCTGGCGGATCTGGAATCTTATGTGGCGCCGGAGGTGGCGGCCCTCCAGGGCAGCGGCACCGGCGGGGACGGGTTCCGGCTCCGCTCTTTCCAGGTGGGAACCGGGTATCTCCATGGGGACAGATTCTCCTACCGGGACAGCCGGACGGCCAGTGAATGGGCTCCGTTTGCCGGGACCAACGGCCACAAAAAGGGACGGAACGGCAGTGTGGCCGGGGAAGTGGAGGCGTCCGGGAACCTGGGCCATGAGGTGGCCCTGGGGATCCGGGGCCGGGCGTCCTGGGACAAGGACAATGAAGGCACGGCCAGCCTGGAGGAAGCCTATGTGAAGACCCGGACTGGGGCCTGGGCCTGGGAACTGGGCCGGCAGGCCATGACCTGGGGACAGGGGGCCAGTGGCCATCTGCTGCTGGGGAACGGGATGAAGCCTCTTACCACTCTCCAGGCCCATCTGAATGAACCCATCCAGGCCGGGGGCTTCCTGAAGTTCCTGGGCCAGGTGGATTTCCATGCCTTTTACGGCCGTCTGGACGGGGACCGGGCGGAGGATGCGGCCCGGTGGGGCCGGCAGGATTACAACCATCCGGGGCTTTTGGGGCTGCGGCTGGATGTGACTCCCACCCGGTGGCTGACCTTGGGGGCTTCCCGGATCTCCATGCTGGGCGGGGATGAAAACGGTCTTTCTTCTCACGACTGGGGGAAGTGGATTTACGGCCACAATGCGGACAGCCAGGACAAATGGGACGACATCGGAGGCGTTGACTTCCGGCTGCGGCTGCCCGGGGTCCAGTTCTACGGAGAGATGTACGGGGAGGACCAGGCTCACGGCATGCCCTCGGACTGGGGCTGGCGGGGCGGTGTGTACCTGCCTCAGCTGACCCGGGACGGATCCTGGGATCTGGTGGCGGAAATGGCCCACACCAACAAGGACTGGTATGTCCATGGCACCTACCAGGACGGCTGGACCTACAGCGGGGATATACTGGGGGACTGGATGGGCAATGACGCCCGGAAGTACTATGCCCGGGTGAACCATTATTTCCCGGGAGCGGACCGGCTGGGGCTGTACTACCAGCGGACGGAGAAGGACCGGGGCAGTGACGGGCCGGTGATCCAGGAAACCGGGCTTACGGGACGGAAGAAGCTGAAGGACGCAGTGTATCTCAACGGGACGCTGGGATATGCCTCCATCAAACAGGGGGCAAAGGACCATGCGCTGTTTGCCGGTGCGGAGGTAGAGTGGGATTTATAGGCAAGTGAAGAGTGAAGAGCAGGCCTCTGGCCGAGGGGGCATCTCACGTCTTACGCGGTCGGAGAGCATCTGCCGGAGGCAGATGCTCTTGAAGGAGAACGCAGCCGGGGGCTGCTAACCCACCACCATTGCGCAAGCGCAATGGTCCCCCGCCCTTGCAAAGGGCGGATATATGTGGGTGGGGTCGGATGTTTGATCCAGCGGTCACAGGAACGGTGTCTACGAGAAACCCGTTTCTGTGATTTCTCGTTGGATCTGTGATACCAAAACGGCTCACGATGAACGATTTTTCTATTGTCTTGTCATTTGTATGCTACGGAATAAACCCGGTTCATTTAAACAAACGGAATATTCGGAATCGTTAAAAAATAATTACTTGCTGTGCATTTTTTGTTGCACTTCTTTTGCAAAGATGGTATGATATTTTACATAAACTGTCATAACTTTACAGATGAAGGAGCAGTTGATACCCATGCAGCAGACAATTGTTTTACCATCGGGATTTTCTTTTGATGTGACCAACATGCTGGGCGAAGGCCGGATCCAGCCGGCGGAAGTGGAGGCACTGGCTCCCCGGATCCGGCAGGCGGCGGAAGGGGTGGACAAGATCCGGAAGGAAGGACGGGCCAAAAACCATCTTTCCAAGGATGGGACTCCGGAACCGGTACTGTTTCCCCGGCTGCCTTACCCAGGACCGGATTCTCCCAACACCCCGGAACTGCTCCAGGAACTGAAGGAATTCGGGGAACAGGTCCGGGAAAAGCAGGATGCGGTGGTATTCTGCGGCGTTGGCGGCTCCTATCTGGGGGGCAAGGTGCTGGCGGACTGCTGCGCCAGCAGCTATTGGCACCGTCATCTGGACCCTATGCCTGCCGTGTTCTTCGGGGGCAACAATGTGGATCCGGAAGATGCGGACAACATCCGGGACGGGCTGGTGAAACTGGCGGACAAATGCCGGAAGGACCTGGACCGTCCGTTGCGGGTGCTGTTGGTGCCCATTTCCAAATCCGGCACCACTTTGGAACCTACCGCTGCTTTCCTTCATTATTACAGCTTCCTGACAGGTGAGGAAAGCCTGTTCCAGGTGAGCTGTGCCGTGGTTACGGACAAGCGGATGGAAAAGGGGCCCCTGAACCGGCTGGCCCGGAAGTACGGCTGGTCCATGTTCGACGTGCCCAACGGGGTGGGGGGACGGTTCAGCGTCTTGTCCACACCGGGCCTTGTGGTGGGGGCCGTGCTGGGCATGGACCTGGAGGAACTGCTGCGGGGTGCCCGGGAGATGGACCAGGCCTGCCAGGGCAGTGACTTGGACAACAACCCGGCTCTCCTTAATGCGGTGCTAAAGTACCTGGGGGCCAAAAACCACGGGGCAGTGATGGAAGTGATCATGCCCTACAGCCTGCGGCTGAAGGCGCTGGGAGAATGGTATGTGCAGCTGTTGGCGGAATCCCTGGGGAAACGAAAGGACCGGGACGGGAACACGGTGTTCTACGGACGGACGCCGGTGGTGGCCATCGGCACCACGGATATGCATTCCCAGACCCAGCTCCACCAGGACGGGCGCCGGGACAAGGCGGTCCAGTTCCTGTTTGTGGACAGCGAGAAAGGGCGGGTCCATATCCGGAATCCCTTCCCGGAAATCACGGAATATGACAAGTATGAGGGGCTGGATATGGGACAGGCTCTGGAAGTGGCCATGGAATCCAACGAAGAGGCCCTGGCCAGTGACCAGCGGCTGAACGCCCTGTACCGGCTGCCGGATGTAAATGAATACATGCTGGGACATTTGTTCTACTTCCTGATGCTGAGCATCGCTTACGAAGGGGAACTGGCCAATGTGGATGCCTACGATCAGCCGGGTGTGGAAATCTACAAGCGGCTGATGGGGGAAAAGTTGAAGAAAAGATAAACAAGGGGTGCCCCCCAGCGGCCCCCCTTTTCATTTCCCTATTCCCAAAGGTTCGTTCAATGCGTCTTCCAGCTGCTCCGGGGTGATCATGTCCTGTTCTGCCATCCGGTTCAGCACCAGGTTCCGGCGCTTTTTGCTGCCCTGCCAGTTGGCGTAGGGGTTCAGGGCGGTGGGGGCATAGGGGAGACCGGCCAGGGTGGCGGCCTGGGGCAGGCTCAGGTCTTTGGGCTTTTTGCCGAAGTATACCTGGGAAGCCTGCTTCACCCCGGTGGCACCGGACCCCAGGAAGGTGGTGTTCAGGTACATTTCCAGGATTTCTTCCTTGCTGCACCGGGCTTCCACCAACAGGGCCAGGGCCGCTTCCGCCGCTTTCCGCTTCACCGACTGGTCGGAAGTGAGCAGCAGGTTCTTCACCAGCTGCTGGGTGATGGTGCTGGCTCCTTCCACCACTTCGTCGTTCTGGATGTTCACCAGGGTGGCCCGGATGATCCCGTCAGGATCCACCCCGTGGTGGGAGTAGAACCGTTTGTCTTCCACCGCCACCTGGGCCTTGGGCAGCCAGGGGGACATCTGCTTCAGAGGGACCCAGTCTTCCCGGGGGATCCGGCTGTGGGCGATTTCCCGTATGTGCCACCCTTCCCACACCAGCTGGAGGGAACTAGGAAGTTCTTCCGGGGGCCGGGGGGTGCCGGCGGGGAAGGTCCGGGTCTCCTGGGAGGCAGGACGGGCCGGCCCGCCCACTTTTTCATGGATGGTGTCCGGCCGGGTCATGTGCCAGCACAGGGCCCCCGCCAGGATCACCAGGATGCACAACAGTTTCCGCATACGCATGTTCCCCCTTTTTACTCCTTCCATTGTAATGGATATGGCGGGAAAAATCCAATGGAATCGGGTTCATAAAATTGTACGGTCTTTTTGGAAAAAAGGTGGCTGTAAGACTCTCTTTCGTACTATAATGAAGACACATATCAGGACATGGCCTGCTCTGGAAAAAGTTGTGAAAAAGAGTTGCAAATTTATACATTAAAGCGTATAATAATGCAACATAAGGCAGGGATGGAAGGCGTGTCCTGATAAAGCGTATTCTATATGGTTCCGGATCCCGGACAAAAATCCCAAATACCTGAATTTGGATTAGGAGGAAATGCAATGCAGATCAAGAATAACGAAATGAACATATTAGTTGAAGCACTGCCATATTTAAGCGCTTTCAAGGGCAAAACAGTGGTCGTGAAATATGGCGGCAATGCCATGCTCAACGATGATCTGAAGAATAAAGTCCTGGAGGACATCGTCTTTCTCCGCTTCGCCGGCATGCGTCCGGTGGTGGTCCACGGCGGCGGTCCGGAAATCACTGCCATGCTCAAGGCCGCCGGGAAGAAATCTGAATTCGTCAGCGGCCTCCGGGTCACCGACAAGGAAACGGTGGAAATCGCCGAACTGGCCCTGGTGGGGAAGACCAACACGGATCTGGTCCGCCGGCTGAACGTCCTGGGGGGCAAGGCCGTAGGCCTCAACGGCAAGGACGCCAAACTCATCGAAGCCCGGAAGCATCTGGCGGATGTGTATGAAAACGGCCAAGTGAACCTGGTGGACATCGGTTATGTGGGCACGGTGGAAAAGGTGAACACGGACCTGATCAACCTGCTGCTGGCCAACGACTACATCCCGGTGATTGCTCCCACAGGCATCGGCCCTGACGGGGAAACCTACAACATCAACGCGGACAGCGTGGCCGGGGAAGTGGCCGGTGCCCTGAAAGCGGAAAAACTGCTGATGCTCACCGACGTAAAGGGCATCTACGAGGACCACAAGGACGAAAGCACCTTCCTGTCCACCCTGACCTTCGAAAAGGCTCAGGAACTGATCGTGAAAGGCAGCATCGACGGGGGCATGATCCCCAAGGTGAAGGCCTGCATCTCCGCCCTCAGCGGCGGGGCAGTGAAGACCCACATCATCGACGGGCGCCAGGAACACTCCATTCTCCAGGAAATCTTCTCCGACGAGGGTGTGGGCACGGAAGTCGTAAGAGACTGAAGGAGGAAGAGCGATACAATGGATACCAAAGAAATCATGGAAACCACTGATAAATATTATCTCCCGGTGTTCGGCCGGAGCCCCATCGCGCTGGACCACGGGGAAGGGGTCTACCTGTATGATACGGACGGGAACAAATACACGGATTTCCTGGCCGGGATCGCGGTGAATGCCCTGGGCTACGCTTATCCTCCTCTGGTGAAGGCGGTCAGTGAACAGGCAGCCAAGATCATGCACGGGTCCAACCTGTTCTATTATGAAATCCAGGCCAAAGCCGCCAAGCAGCTGTGCGAAGTCACCGGGTTCGACCGGGTGTTCTTCTGCAACAGCGGGGCGGAAGCCAACGAAGGGGCCATTAAACTGGCCCGGAAATACGGGAACAGCAAGGACCCGAAAAAGTTCAAGATCGTCACCGCCAAGGATTCCTTCCACGGCCGGACCATGGAGACCCTTACCGCCACCGGTCAGGATCATTACCATGAAGGGCTGAATCCTCTGCCGGAAGGGTTCATCTACGTGCCCTTCGGGGATACGGAAGCCCTGGAAAAGGTCATGGATGACCAGGTGTGCGGGGTGCTCCTGGAACCGATCCAGGGCGAAGGGGGCGTCCATGTGCCTCCTGCCGGCTATCTGGAAAAGGTGAAGGAACTGTGCGAAAAGCACGATGCCCTGCTGATCTTCGATGAGATCCAGACTGGGGTGTGCCGGACCGGGTACTGGTTCGCCTGGATGCACAGCGGGGTGAAACCGGACATCATGACCCTGGCCAAAGCCATCGGCGGCGGCTTCCCCATGGGGGCTTTCGTGGTCCAGGAAAGACTGGCCCATGTGTTCGCACCCGGGGACCACGGTTCCACCTTCGGGGGCAACGCCCTGTCCTGCGCGTCCTGCTATGCAGCCATCAAGGCCATGAAGGACCTGGAACTGGACAAAAAGGCGGCGGAAACCGGGGCCTATTTCAAGAAGGGCCTGGAAGGACTGAAAGCCAAGTATCCGGACAAGGTAAAAGACGTCCGGGGCCTGGGACTGATCCTGGGGCTGGAACTGGCCAAACCGGGTGCCAGCCTGGTACAGGGAGCCCTGAAGAAAGGGTTCATCATCAACTGCACCGCCGGGAACGTGCTGCGGTTCGTGCCGCCGCTGATCATCGGTGAAAAAGATATCGACGCACTGCTGAAGGGACTGGATGAGCTTCTGGCAGAATTCTGATAAAAAAGAAGGTATACTATGGCTTTGAGAAACAAGGATTTGATTTCCATCCATGATCTGTCGGTGGGGGAAGTGGCCACCATCCTGGATGTGAGCAGAAAACTGAAGAAAAAACAGAAGCTGGGAGAACCTCATGAATATCTGAAGGGGAAAACCCTGGCCATGATCTTTTCCAAGGCGTCCACCCGGACCCGGGTGTCTTTTGAAACCGGGTTCCATCAACTGGGGGGCCATCCCATCTACATGAGCGAAGCCACCTCCCAGATCGGCCGGGGAGAACCGGTCAAGGACACCGCCCGGGTACTGTCCCGGTTCGTGGACGGGATCATGATCCGCACCTATTCTCATGAAGCGGTGAAGGAACTGGCGGACTACGCCACGGTGCCGGTGATCAACGGGCTCACGGATCTGCTCCATCCCTGCCAGGCTCTGACGGACATGTTCACCATCCTGGAATACAAGGATGTGCTGAAGGGCCGGAAGCTGGTGTATGTGGGAGACGGGAACAACATGGCCCATTCCCTTATGTTCGCCTGCGCCAAGGTGGGCATGAACATGGTCTGCGCCAGCCCCAAAGGCTACCAGCCGGATCCTCACATCGTGGCCCAGGCCAAGATGGATGCGGCCATTACCGGCTGCACCATCACCGTCCAGGAAGACATGGAAGACGCGGCCAAGGGAGCAGATGTGCTCTATACGGATGTGTGGGCCAGCATGGGGGAAGAAGCCCAGCGGGAAGAGCGGAAAAAGGCTCTCCACGACTACCAGATCAACCAGCATCTGCTGGACCTGGCCCGTCCGGATGCCATGGTGCTCCACTGCCTGCCTGCCCACCGGGGGGAGGAAATCACCGACGATGTGATCGAAGGACCTCACTCTGCAGTGTTCGACGAGGCGGAAAACCGGCTCCATGTGCAGAAAGCCATTATGGCCTTGCTGATGAGCGACGCGGTGCTGTAAAATAAAAAGATAGAACGAATAAAGGAGAGACGTACAATGGATAAAAAAGACATCAAAAAAGTAGTCCTGGCCTATTCCGGCGGTCTGGATACTTCCTGCATCATTCCCTGGCTGAAGGAAAACTACAACAACTGTGAAGTGATCACGGTGACTGCAGACATCGGGCAGGGGGAAGAAGTGGCTCCCGTCCATGACAAAGCCATTAAATCCGGGGCCAGCAAGGCCTATATCCTGGACCTGCGGGATGAATTCCTGAGAGAATATGCCTGGCCCATGGTGAAGTCCGGTGCCGTCTATGAAAAGAAATACCTGCTGGGCACCTCCATTGCACGGCCCATCATCGCCAAATATCTGGTGGACATCGCCCTGAAGGAAGGGGCGGACGCCATTGCCCACGGGGCTACCGGCAAGGGCAACGACCAGGTCCGGTTCGAACTGGGCATCAAGGCCCTGGCTCCCCAGCTGAAAGTCATCGCTCCCTGGAGAGAATGGCAGATCAAATCCCGGGATGACGCCATCGATTACGCTGCCGCCCACAATATCCCGGTCCCTGTGACCAAGAAAAAAGACTACAGCATGGACCGGAACATCTGGCACCTGTCCCACGAAGGCAGCGACCTGGAAGATCCCTCCAACGAACCCAAATCTGAAATCTACATCATGAGCCAGACTCCGGAAGCCGCTCCGGACAAGGACGAATACCTGACCCTGGACTTTGAACAGGGGGTTCCTGTGGCCGTCAATGGCAAGAAGATGGAACCGGTGGAAATGATGGAAACCCTGAATGAAATCGGCAAACGGAACGGCATCGGCATTGCCGACATGGTGGAAAACCGGCTGGTGGGCATGAAGGACCGTGGGGTTTACGAAACTCCTGGCGGCACCATCATCTACTACGCCCACAACGAACTGGAAAACCTGTGTCTGGACCGGGCCACCTACAACTACAAGGAACAGATCGGCATCCGGTATGCGGAACTGGTTTACGACGGCATGTGGTTCTCTCCTCTGCGGGAAGCCCTCCAGGCCTTTGTGGATGAAACCCAGAAGACCGTCACCGGTACCGTGAAGATGAAGCTGTACAAAGGCAACATCATCTCCGCCGGCACCACCAGCCCCTATTCCCTGTACAGCAAGGAATACGTCACCTTCGGGGAAGACGAAGTGTACAACCAGGCTGATGCCCAGGGCTTCATCAACCTGTTCGGGCTGCCTCTTACGGTAAGAGCCCTCATGAAACAGGGGAAACTGAAATAATGAGCAAGACGAAACTGTGGGGAGGCCGGTTCAGCAAGGACACCAACGCCCTGGTGGATGCCTTCAACGCCTCCATCGATTACGACAAACGGCTGTATCATGAGGACATCCGGGGGAGCATTGCCCATGCCCACATGCTGGCCAAGGTGGGGATCATCAGCCAGGAAGACGCCGCAGCCATCGAAAAAGGGCTGAAGGAGATACTGGAAGAGATCCAGGCCGGGAAATTCAACTTCAGCACGGAGCTGGAAGACATCCACATGAACATCGAGGCGGCCCTGACGGACAAGATCGGGGACGCCGGGGCCCGGCTCCATACGGCCCGGAGCCGGAACGACCAGGTGGCCCTGGACATGCACATGTACATGAAACGGGAAGTCACCGAGATCATGGAGCTTTTGATCGCCTTTGAGGAAGCCCTGCTGACCATGGCGGAAAAGCACCTGAAGACCCTGATGCCCGGGTATACCCATCTCCAGCGGGCTCAGCCCATTACCTTTGCCCATCACATGCTGGCCTACTTCAACATGCTCCGCCGGGATTTCCGCCGGCTCCAGGGAGTGTGGGACGGGGCGGACATCATGCCCCTGGGGGCCGGTGCAGTGGCCGGGACCACCCTGCCCATCGACCGGTTCCAGGTGGCGGAAGAACTCCACTTCTCCCAGGTGTACGGGAACAGCATGGATGCGGTCAGCGACCGGGACTATGTGCTGGAATTCCTCAGTTTTGCTTCTCTTTTGATGATGCATCTGTCCCGGCTCAGCGAGGAAATGTGCCTGTGGTCTTCCACGGAATTCGGGTTCATCGAGCTGGATGATGCTTTTGCCACCGGCTCTTCCATGATGCCCCAGAAGAAGAACCCGGACATCTCTGAACTGGTCCGGGGGAAGACCGGCCGGGTGTACGGCCACCTGACGGCGCTTCTGACCACGCTGAAGGGTTTGCCCCTGGCCTACAACAAGGACCTGCAGGAAGACAAGGAAGGGTTCTTCGATGCCATCGACACGGTGAAGTTCTCCCTCCAGGTGTACCGGGACATGATCCTGTCCACCAAAGTGAACAAGGAACGGATGGCGGAAGCGGTCCACAAGGATTATTCCAATGCCACGGACCTGGCGGACTACCTGGTGCGGAAGGGGATGCCCTTCCGGAAAGCCCATGCGGTGGTGGGCAAAGCAGTGGCCAAGGCCATTGCCGAACACAAGCTGCTGGGGCAGCTGACCCTGGAGGAATACAAGGAAATGAGTCCTCTGTTCGAAAAGGATCTGCTGGAATGCCTGAAACCGGAAAACTGCGTGGCGGCCCGGACCAGCTACGGCGGCCCCGCTCCCCAGAACAACGCCAAACAGGTGGAACTGGGAAAAGAAGCGGTGGAAGAACAGAAAAAAGTGCTGGAAGAATTGAAGAAGAGGATATGAAAAAGGGGGTGTGAAAAAATGCTTTTTCACACCCCG
>ULRS01066454.1_pt1 | contig 11285 bp, 6 predicted proteins | sample 1955671 | NCBI WGS metagenome assembly ULRS01 (sample SAMEA4835689, study PRJEB28245) | human gut metagenome | biome: gut microbiome; material: fecal sample | place: Denmark | collected 2008
CAACAGGTTTTGAAAAGTTGTCGAAAGATGAGAAACATTGCACGGTGAGCTACTATTTGTTCGAAACCTTTTGAAAGATTGCGAGCGGCATGTCTGACGACTTTTACACCATGGTCGATTCCGGAGACCCGGCACCCGACAACGAGCACATCACCGGCGTGCGCGAAAAGCGTGGCCAGGAAGAGCAGGCCGCTGCGAAAGCGCAGGGTGCCATGTATGCCGCACGCATCGCGGTCTATGACGATATGCTGTCGACGCCGCGCGTCATCGTCATCGAGCCGAAGGACGTGCGCACCTATCTGGAAGAGACAACTAACACCGTCTACCAGTGCATGAAAGAGCAGGGTGGGCACATCTCGCTCATGGTTATCCGCGAGATTGTCGAAAACTTTATCCACGCCCACTTTGCAGAGCCCATCATCTCGATCCTGGACGGCGGCGACACCATCCGATTCGCAGATCAGGGACCGGGGATCGACGACAAAGAGCGCGCCTTCGATTTTGGCGTCACCAGCGCAAACAGCAACATGAAGCGATACATCCGCGGAACCGGAGCTGGGTTTCCCATGGTGCAGGAGTACCTGGAAAACGCCGGCGGCGCCGTATCCATCGAGGACAACATGGGCAACGGAACCGTGGTCACGGTAAGCCTGAACCCCAAGCGCGTACAGGAAATCGAGCGTGCCGGAGGGCGAGGAGCCGCCGTGCGCCCCGAGACGGAGCAGCCGGCATACGCCCTACCCAGCACGTTTGCACGGCAGCCCATGGCGGCACAGCAGATGCAGCAACCCGTGGCGCACATGCAGCATCCTGGAGCTTTTCCCGTACAAGATCCCCAGGCACCGCTGGGCCACACAGCGCAAAACATGCCGGAGACCATGGGCTCGGTAGATCTGGACACAGGCGCCGTGCAGCAGACGGCGGCCATGCCAAACGTCCCGCAAATGGGCTACCAACCGTACCCCCAGGGGTATCCTCCCCAATATATGCCGCAGCAGGGATATGCCCAGCCGTATCCGCAGCAGTATCCTCAGGGGTACCAGCAGCCGTATCAGCAGATGCCGCAGGGGCAATTTAACCCTTGGGCCCAGCAAATGCCGCCGCAGCCTTACCAACAGTGGCCGCAAAGTTTTCAACAGCAGATGCCGTCCATGCAGAGTTCTCAACAACCAGCAGCTCAAATGATGTATCCTAATGCGGCGAATCAATGCGCACAACCGCAGTCAGACGTGTTTGTAAGCGAACGCGGCAACGCCGCATTAGGGTATCTGGCCCAAAACCAAGAGTGCGGCGCAACGGACTTGGCGCGGGCGTTTGGAAACTCCGCACCCACCTGGTCGCGCACGCTCAACGATTTGGCACAGGCGGGCTTGGTAATCAAACATGGACAGAAATACCATCTGACCGAAATTGGAAGCGCTCGCGTGCGGGCCCAAGCTTAAGGAACGGGAGAGACAGTGGACGAGGAAGCAAGCATCATCCTGGGGGACGCCATCGCCTTTTGTCAGCGCGACGGCCAAGATGCGCGCCTCATCAACATGCTGGGGCAATCGCGCGCCGTGAGCCTGACCGAGGACACCTTGACGATTGAGGCTCCCTCACGATTTGCCATCGCTCAGCTTAAAAAGCATCAGCCGACCATCGAGGCATACCTAGAAGAAATCGCTTTTGCACCGATTGCGCTCAGCATCGTGGCACCGCAGGGCTCCGCGGCAGATAACGCGGCGCCTGCGGCACCCGTCGTCCCCCCGGCGGCCGCTACCGCCACAGTGTCGGCTCCCGAGCATCAAATCAACGATGTTTCCCGTGAAACCATGCCCGCCGCACCAACGGTGGCAGCCCCCATGCCCGCTGCCACGCACATGCCTATCGCGCACGACGCAACACCGGGCGAGGATTCGGGCATCGCAATCAAAAACACGCTTTCGGCCGACGATTTCCGCCGCATGATGAACCAGATGAAAGGCGGGGCGCCTGCAAAGAATACAAAACCAGCCTCCACATCGCCCATGAGCGCCCCCGCAGCTGCGGCACCGGTCGAGCAGAACACCGACGGCGCGCCGCTCGCGGCCAACTCGAAATTCACCTTCGAAAACTTTGTCTACGGCCCCGAAAACAGCCATGCCTATCGCTCGGCCCTCAAGTTTGCCGCGCTCGCGGACGAACGCGGCACATGCACATCCCTGTTCATCTATGGCAAATCGGGGCTGGGCAAGACCCATCTACTGCTCGCCATCAAAAACGAGCTCGCCGAAAAGTCGCCCGAGATCAAGGTGAAGTATGCCAACTCGCAGGCATACCTCGATGACCTGATGACGGAGTTCGACCGCCAAAAGAAGAGCAACGCCCCCATCATGCAGGCATACCACGGCGTGGACGTGCTCATTATCGACGACATCCAAAACATCATCGGCAAGCGCGCGAGCGTGGACTACTTCTTCCAGCTTATGGACGAGTTTATCCGCAATAACAAAAAAGTCGTCATCGCAGCCGACCGCGCACCTAAAGACCTGAGCATGGACGAACGCCTGACCAGCCGTTTTAACGCCGGCATGCTCTGCTTGGTGGCAGAGCCCAGCTACGAGATGAAATACAAGATCTTGCAGCGCTACTACGAGAACACGATAGCCGCCGCACCCGAGGCGGGTGACGACTCGCTGTTGGCGGCCTACGGCGGCGATGGCGGGCACCTGACCGACGAGCACTTTAAGCACATGGCGGAGGTGTCGGGAACCAACATTCGCGAACTCGAGAGCTTCTGCGAACGCTGTGCCGGCGAGGCGGGAGACCGCGAACGCGAGGGCAGCGAGCTCAGCTTCGACGACATCGACGCCATCGCAAGCCAGTACTTCGACACGTCGGCCAAGAAGATCAACGTGCAAACGGTCCAGTCTGTCATCGAGGAGCAGTACGGCGTGACGCACGAGGAGCTCATCGGCCCGCGCCGCAACGCCAACATTGCCAAAGCCCGCCACATCGCCATCTATCTGGCCATCGAGATGTGTGAGATGACGACTACGGCGGTGGGCGCGGAGTTTGGCAACCGCAACCATTCAACCGTCAGCACGAGCTATAAAAAGGTTCAGAAGATGATTCAGGAAGACCGTACCGTAACCGAGGATCTCAAATCGCTACGAGATAAAATTACACTGCGTTCGTAGGGAAATAGAGACACCTGTTGAAAACTTGTCGAAACGCCGGGCATAACGTGTCTAAAACTCACCCCAAGGCGACGAAAAGTTTTCCGCAGGTTTTGAACGTGGAAAACACGGTCGGTTGCGCACAGGATGCTGTCGATTCTCTTTTTGGGGTTGACCAGCGCTTTTGGGAGTAATCAACAGTTTCGTCAGTGCTATTACTATTATTAAGATATTTATATCTATAGAAAGGTATTAAAAGATGAAGTTCACCGTCAGCCAAAGCTCGCTCACGCAGGCCATCGGCGTCGTTATGAAAGGCGTCGCTTCGGCATCTACCCTTCCCATCCTGTCGGGCGTGCTCGTTAAGGCGCAGGACGGCATCTTGGAATTCCAAACCTCTAACTACACCATCTCGATTCGTCATCGCATTGCCGCGCATGTCGAAGAAGAGGGCGAGATGGTGATTCCCTGCAAGATGCTCTCGAACATTACGAAGACCCTTCCCGACGCTCCGGTTACCTTTGAGCTCTCGGAGCGCCAGGTGCTGATTGGATGCGAGAAGAGCTCCTTCCGCCTCAACACGCTCGACGCCAACGATTTCCCCGAGTTCCCTGCCTATGCTATCGAGAGCGCGGTGGAGCTCCCGACCGATATCTTGTCCGAGATGGTCGGCCGCGTATGGCGCGTCACTTCGACCGATAAGGCCCGCCCCATCCTGGGAGGCGTGCACATGAAGGTCGAGAACAACACTGTGCGCCTGGTGGCAACCGACTCCTTCCGCCTGGCCGTATGCGACACCCAGGTCGAGACCTCGACGCTCGAGGGCTCCTTTGAGCTCAACGTTCCGGCCGACGCCTTCAACGACGCCCTGAGCATCATGGCCAGCCAGGCGACCATCATGATCGGCGCTACCGACACCCAGGTTGTCTTTGAGGCCGGCAACACCACCTACGTGTCGCGCCGCATCGAGGGCGTGTATCCCAACTACAAGCAGCTCATCCCCGATTCGTGCGTGACGAGCGTCAAGATCGACGTGGCGGCTTTTAATGCCGCCCTCAAGCGCGTGGCGGTCATCGCGAGCGCGAACCCCGCCGTCAAGTTCGAGATCGATGTCGAGAACGGTCAGATGGGCCTGTCCTCCATCTCCAATGACCAGGATCTGGCGCAGGAGACGATCGATGTCGAGGCCGAGGGCGAGTCGGGCACCATCGCCTTTAACTACCACTACATCTTTGGCTGCCTCAATGCCCTGTCCAAGGAGAAGGAGATCACGCTGGAGCTCAAGAGCTACTCGCAGGCGGGTATCTTTAAGTCCTACGACAAGATCAACTACCTGTACCTGGTCATGCCGGTTCGCATCTAGCGCTGCGCCATGACCATGTTTGCCCGCAACCTTTCCGTCGCGCGCTACCGCAGTTTCGATAGCTACCGTCTTGACCTGGACGAAGGCGTGACGGTGCTTGCGGGGCCCAACGCGGCGGGAAAGACCAACCTTATAGAGGCACTGCAGCTTTTGACGAGCGGCACCTCGTTTAGGCATCCCACCGCAGGCGAGCTCGTGCACGACGGCACGGGCTCGTGCAAGCTTGAGTTGAGGCTCGAGGGCGATGATCGCGTGCTCGATATGGGGCTGGGCGTTGAGGACGGTAAGCGCTCGTTTAGCCGTAACGGCAAGAGGTGCTCGGCCGCCGGCGTGCGCGGGGTTTTGCCGAGCGTGCTGTTTTGCCCCGATCATCTGGATATGGTCAAGCGTGGCGCAAGTGTACGCCGGTCCGCCCTCGACGACTTTGGCGTGCAGCTGAGCGCCCGTTACGCCGACCTGGTGAGCACCTACGGGCGTTGCGTGACGCAGCGCAACGCCCTGCTCAAGGAGACCTGGTGCTGCCGCGAGATGCTCGGTGCGTGGAATGACTCCATCGCCCGCGCTGGGTCAGCCCTGCTCGTGCATCGTTTGGCCCTGCTCGACCGACTGGCGGGCCATGTGCGCGCCGCGTATGGGCAGGTGGCGTCCGGCGAGGACGCAGGCGTGTCCTATGTATCCACACTGGGGGATTTACCTCAAACCGAAGGGCGCGAGGAGCTTAAGGACTGGGCGTACGAGCATATGCTCGCGGCCCTCGATGAACGCGCCGATGAGGAGATGCGCCGCGGCGTGACGCTTGTGGGCCCGCATCGCGACGAGATTGAGTTTTCCGTCGCGGGCCGATCGGCCCGTTCATTTGCCAGCCAGGGCCAGCAGCGAACGCTGGTGCTTGCCTGGAAGGTGGCAGAAGTGGCCGTCGCGCGCGATATCCTGGGCACTGCGCCACTGCTGCTTTTGGACGACGTGATGAGCGAGCTCGATGCCGGGCGGCGAGGTGCTTTTCTGCAGCTGATCGGTGATGATATCCAGACAGTCATAACCACCACCAATCTGGGGTATTTTACCGATGACCTGCTTGATCGAGCCAAGGTGGTGAGCATGGGTGAGACGCGCTAATTACGAGCGCGAGAACGGAACGGTTGCTTTTGGCGGCTTTTTGGATGCCGAGCGTCAGCGCATCCTGGCGGCCGCGACACCTGAGCGCCGCGCGCAAATGGAGGCTGCAGAGGAATCTCGTGCGGTCTATCGTGCCTGGAATACGGTGTGCTCGGGCACGCGCGAGGGACGCCACGTGACGGGCCTGCGCTACCTGCCCGAGTCCAATGAGCTGCTGGTGTATCTCGATTCGCCCTCGTGGACGCAGGAGATGACGTTGCTGCGCGAGATCATCCGGGCGCGCATGGAGCGGGCCGGCGTGCATGTGGACGGCCTGGTGTTCAAAACGACCGCGCCCGGTCACACGCCACCGGCCGCCAAGGAGCGCCTGCGCCCGGCCGTGACCGAGCGCCCGCCGGCTCCGCGCGCCGATCTCAGCGAAGCCGAACGCGGCGAGATTGAGCGCCGAGTGGCGCCCATCGAGGATCAAAAACTGCGCGAGGCCCTCGAGAATGCCATGAGAGCCAGTGCCGAGTGGGCCAAGGGCGTGCAAAGCAAAAAAGAGCCTTAAATCGCATCTGGTGGCCTTGTAGAGCCAAATACCCTCGTTCCCGAGGGTATTTTTTTACGATAAACTAGTAAGGCTGTACACATTTTCTTAGCTGAAGGAGGACGTGTGGCAAACGAAAACGATTACGATGGCGGCGAGATTAAGATTCTCGAAGGTCTCGAGGCCGTTCGTAAGCGCCCGGGCATGTACATCGGCTCGACGAGCGCCAGCGGCCTGCATCACCTGGTGTGGGAGATCGTTGACAACTCCGTTGACGAGGCCATGGCCGGTTTCTGCACCGAGATTCAGGTGACGGTCCACGCCGACAACTCCATCACGGTCGTCGACAACGGGCGAGGCATCCCCGTCGACGAGCATCCCATCAAAAAGATTCCGACGCTCGAGGTCGTTATGACGATCCTGCACGCCGGCGGTAAGTTCGATAACTCGGCCTACAAGGTCTCGGGCGGCCTGCATGGCGTGGGCATCTCCGTCGTCAACGCGCTGTCCAAGCGCGTGGTCGTGCAGGTGCGCCGTGATGGCAGCGTCTACGAGATGGAGTTCTCGCGCGGCAAGACCGTCAAGAAGATGGAGGTCGTGGGCACCTCGGATTCGACGGGTACCACCGTCAACTTCTGGCCCGACGACGAGATCTTCGAGACCTGTGTCTACGATTTCGATACGCTGCACAACCGTCTGCAAGAGACGGCGTTCCTCAATAAGAATCTAAAGATCGTGCTGACCGACGAGCGCGAGGCGACTCCCCGTGTGGAGGAGTTCTGCTACGAGGGCGGCATCATCGACTTCGTCAAGTTCCTCAACGACGGCAAAGACGTTCCCGAGGCCTTTAAGGAGCCCATCTACATCGAGGGCAAATCGGATCCGGACGCGCCCGTGACCAAGATGGGCGAGGTCGAGGTGTCCCTGCAGTGGAATAGCGGCTATGGCGAGAACGTCATGTCGTTTGCCAACGACATTTACACCCCCGAGGGCGGCATGCATCTCGAGGGTTTCCGCACCGCCCTCACCCGCGTGATCAACGATTACGCCCGTAAGCAGAACCTGCTCAAGGAGAAGGACGCCAACCTGAGCGGTGACGACGTGCGCGAGGGCCTTTCGGCCGTCATCTCGGTCAAGCTACCCGACCCGCAGTTTGAGGGACAGACCAAGGCCAAGCTCGGCAGTTCCTACATGCGCGCGCTCACGCTCAAGATCGTGACCGACGGGCTGGCCGATTATCTGGAGGAGCACCCCAAGCCCGCCCGCGAGATCGTCAAGAAGGCCCAGCAGGCCTGCAAGGCCCGCAACGCCGCCCGCAAGGCGCGCGAGGCGACCCGCCGCAAGAGCCTGCTCGAGACGGCGTCGCTGCCCGGCAAGCTCGCCGACTGCTCGGTGCGCGATGCCGAGCTGACCGAGCTCTTTATCGTAGAGGGCGACTCGGCAGGCGGCTCGGCCAAGGACGGCCGCCGCCGAGATATCCAGGCGATTCTGCCCCTGCGCGGCAAGATTCTGAACGTCGAGCGCGTGGGCGACCACCGCGCATTCTCGAGCGACACCATCCAGTCGCTCATCACCGCGATCGGCTGCGGCGTCACGACGAGCGCCGGCGACGGCGGCGACTTCGATATCAGCAAGGCGCGCTACCACAAGATCATCATCATGACCGATGCAGACGTTGACGGCGCGCATATTCGCATCCTGCTGCTGACGTTCTTCTACAAGTATATGCGCCCGCTGATCGATGCCGGCTATGTCTATGTTGCCTGCCCGCCCATCTTTGGCATCAAGGTGCGCAACAAGATCCATTACGTGTATCCCAACGGCCGCCAGCCCGAAGACGAGATTCTGCGCGACACCATTCAGAGCCTGGGCCTGAACCCCGACGACAACGACGAGGAAGGCAAGGCCAAGGACGGCAAGATTACCAAGAAGCGCAAAGGCTATACCGTCCAGCGCTACAAGGGCTTGGGCGAGATGGACCCCAAGCAGCTTGCCTCGACGACGATGGACCCCAAGACCCGTATTTTGCAGCGCGTGTCGATCGAGGACGCCGTGGTGGCGGACCGCGCCGTGCGCGAGCTCATGGGTTCCGAGGTCGGCTATCGCCGCGAGTACATTGAAAAACACGCGCATGATGCACGATTCTTGGATGCCTAATCCCTGCGGCTTTCCCAGCCACCGCACCTTCGCCCTCAATCGTCGGTCGCGTACCCAAGTACGCTTCCCTCCTCTTTCGGGCGAATCTGCGGCACCTGGAAAAGCCGTCTCCGTGGTAGGGAACTAATGGACCACGCAAACCATGAGGAGGTAACGTGGCAGACGATATCAACAACAACGAGGGTATGGACGAGGCCGGCGACGCCGGTTTGCCCGATGATCTGAAGCGCCTGCTCGCCCGCGCTGAGCAGGGCGAGGACGGCGATCCGGATTCCTATAACCCCGACGCCGATGATGATGAGGAAGAAGACGACGACGCCGAGCTCGAGGAGAGCTTCGGCGCGGTCGATCGCGGCGCCTCGGCCGGCGAGGATATCAACGGCGGCCAGCTCCAGATTTCGGAGTTCGGTCGCGAGATGAAGCAGTCGTTCATCGAGTACTCGATGTCGGTCATTACGGCGCGCGCCCTGCCGGACGTGCGCGACGGCTTAAAGCCGGTGCACCGCCGCATCCTGTACGCCATGAACGAGAGCGGCATCTACCCCAACCGCCCGCATAAGAAGTCGGCCTGGACGGTCGGCGAAGTTATCGGCAAGTACCATCCGCACGGTGACTACGCGGTCTACGAGGCCATGGTTCGTCTGGCGCAGTGGTTCTCCATGCGCACACCGCTCATCGATGGCCACGGCAACTTCGGCAACATCGATGGTGACGGCGCGGCAGCCATGCGTTATACCGAGAGCCGTCTGGCAAAGCCTGCCATGGAGCTGCTACGCGATCTGCAAAAGGATACCGTCGACTGGCAGCCCAACTACGACGAGTCGCTCGCCGAGCCCGTGGCACTGCCCGCGCGCTTCCCCAACCTGCTGGTCAACGGTAGCCAGGGCATCGCCGTCGGCATGGCCACCAATATCGCCCCGCACAACCTCACCGAGGCGATCGAGGCCACCTGCTACCTGATCGACAATCCCGATGCCACCGTCGACGAGCTTATGCAGATCATGCCCGGTCCGGACTTCCCCACCGGCGCCATCATCATGGGCAGCGCCGGCATTAGGCAGAGCTACGAGACCGGCCGCGGCTCCATCACCGTGCGTGCCAAGGCCCATGTGGAATCCACCAAGACCGGCCGCAGCCGCCTGGTCTTTACCGAGATTCCCTACATGGTCAACAAGGGCACCCTGCAGGAGAAGATCGCCCAGCTCGTAAATGACAAGCGCATCGAGGGCATCTCGGACATGCGCGACGAGTCCAATCAGAAGGGCATCCGTCTGGTCATCGAGCTCAAGAAGGGCGTCATTCCGCAGGTCGTGCTCAACAACCTGTATAAGTACACCTCGCTGCAGACGACTTTTGGCGCCAACAACCTGGCGCTCGTCAACGGCGTTCCCAAATGCCTGAGCCTGCGCGAGATGCTGCAACACTACATCGACCACCAGGTCGACGTTGTCACCCGCCGCACCCGCTTTGACCTCAAGAAGGCTCAGGCGCGCGCCCATATCCTCGAGGGCTACTTGATGGCTCTCGACCATATCGACGAGGTCATCAGCATTATCCGCTCCTCGCAGACCGACTCCGAGGCCAGCAGCCGCCTGATTGAGCGCTTTGGATTTACGCCCGAGCAAACCACGGCCATCCTCGAGATGAAGCTGCGTCGCCTGACCGGTCTGGAGCGCGACAAGATCCAGGAAGAGTTGGACGGCCTGCGCCGCGCCATCGCCTACTACGAGGACCTGCTGGCGCATGAGGAGAAGATCCTGGGCGTCATCAAGGAGGAGATGCGCGAGATCTCGAAGAAGTTCGGCGACAAACGCCGCACCGAGATCAGCCATGTCGAGAAGGACCTGGATGTCGAGGACCTCATCGCCGACGAGGATATGGTTGTGACCATTACCCACACCGGCTACGTGAAACGTATCCCGGTGGCTGCCTACCGCGCCCAGAAGCGCGGCGGCAAGGGCGTGTCGGGCGTCAACCTTAAAGAGGACGACGTCATCGACGAGATGTTTATCGCATCCACGCACGAGTACGTGCTGTTCTTCTCGAGCAAGGGCAAGGTCTACCGCCTGAAGGTGCACGAGCTGCCGGTCGGTACGCGCCAGGCGCGCGGCACGGCGATCGTCAACCTGCTGCCCTTTGAGGAAGGCGAGAAGATCGCGAGCGTCATCAGCTGCCGCGAGTTCCCCGCCGACGAGTACCTGATGTTTGCCACCAAGAGCGGCATGGTCAAGAAGACCGTGATGAGCGCCTACGACCGTAGCCGCCGTGATGGTCTGATTGCCATCAACCTGAGAGACGACGACGCGCTGCTCGCCGTGCGCCGTGTGCGCGAGGGCGACAAGATCATCCTGGCCACTACTGCGGGCAAGGCGATTATGTTCTCCGAGGAGCAGGTGCGCGCCACCGGCCGCGACACCAGCGGCGTTCGCGGTATTAGCATGAAGGACGGCGTGAGCGTTTTGGGTATGGAGGTTACCAACGGCGACGGTGACCTATTTGTCATCACCGAGCGCGGTTACGGCAAGCGCACGCCGGTTGCGGATTACCCGGAGCAGAACCGCGGCGGTCAGGGCGTCTACACCATCCAAATGACCGAGCGCAAGGGCAACCTTGCGGCCATGAAGACGGTGGGCCCGCAGCACGAGTTGTTCATCGTGACGGAAGGCGCGACGGTCATTCGCGTCAAGACCGACGAGATCAGCCAGACCGGCCGCGCCACCCAGGGCGTCAAGATGATGACCGTCGACGACAACGACCGCGTATGCGCTGTCGCCCGCATGACGGCAGCCAAGGAAAAACCCGAAGGCGAGGGCACCGAGGACGAGGCAACGGTCGATGCCGAAAAGACCCCAGTCGACCTAGGCGACGGCAACGACATGCCAGAGGATCTCCTAGACGAGTAAGAGGCCCTAGCTGGTAAAAATCATCAGACCCCTTATATCGGCGGCCGGCGCACTGCGCGCCGACCGCTTTTTTGAAA
>ULRS01057119.1_pt1 | contig 11246 bp, 8 predicted proteins | sample 1955671 | NCBI WGS metagenome assembly ULRS01 (sample SAMEA4835689, study PRJEB28245) | human gut metagenome | biome: gut microbiome; material: fecal sample | place: Denmark | collected 2008
TTGGTTTAAGAGCAGTCGTGCTTGGACGTTGTTAAAAGGTATTGTATTGATATTTTTATTTACCATGCTTGCATCTTTATTGCAGTTCAATACGATTCTGTATATTTTAAAAAATGTGTTCAGCATCGGTATTCTGGCGGTGATCATTCTGTTTCAGCCGGAGTTCCGTCGTGGACTTGAAACATTGGGACGAAAGAAGTTTTTTGACTACATCATGCACGAGGATACAGAAGAAAGAGGACTGTCTGATAAAACAATATACGAATTGATCAAGACCGTGACGGTTCTTTCTGCAAATCGGACAGGAGCCTTGATCGTAATTGAAGATAAGGTTGCTCTTGGCGAGTATATTGATACAGGAATTCCGATTGATGCGGTGGTTACCAACCAGTTGCTGCTTAACATATTTGAGCATAATACACCGCTCCATGACGGTGCGGTTATTCTTAGAAATAACAGAGTTATTGCGGCAACCTGTTATCTTCCGTTATCTGCAAATCTTTCTATTAATAAGGAACTGGGAACAAGACATCGTGCAGGGGTTGGTATCAGTGAGGTATCAGACAGCGTGACGCTTATCGTATCTGAGGAGACCGGTTCGATATCGATCGCAAAGGGCGGAGAACTGTATCGGAATCTGGATACAGAGAGTGTTCGTAAGCATCTGGAGCTTTTGAGTCAGGATGATGTAAAGAAGAAAGATGAACGTCGCCTGAAAGACAGTAAACGTAGACGTAAGAGTACAAAGAAAAGTACCGGGAAAAAGACGGACTCGAATAATATAAAAAACGGAAGGTCTTCTGACAACAGAAAGGAGGCTGACAGTGATGAAAGATAAATTATTCAGTAATTGGGGACTGAAACTTCTGTCATTGATCCTTGGATTTATCGTATGGGTGACTGTTTTGAATGTAGATGACTATTCAACTACACGGCAGATCAAAGATATACCGGTTACTTTGATAAATACAGATGCGATCACGGATAAGAATCAGTTGTACGATATTGTATCCGGTGAAACGGTAGACATAATTATAAAGGGCAGACGATCTGTTGTGAATTCGCTTGGGGCATCTGATTTTACTGCAGTTGCAGACATGTCAAAATTATCGATCACAAATGCTGTCAACATTACAGTAACAGCAAATTCTCCGTCCGTTAATAATAACATCAGTATTACGATCGTAGATAATGTGCTTCAGGTTGAACTGGAGGAAGAACAGACAGCATCCCTTCCTGTAACGGTAACTACAAAAGGAGAGACTGCAAAGGGATACACAACAGGTGTTCCGGTATCTACACCAAATCTGATAACGGTTAAAGGTGCGGCAAGTGTGATCGAACGGATAGAAAAAGCAGAGGTGCAGGTGGATGTATCAGGACGATCATCTGATGTAACAGCAACATGCACACCGATCTTCTATGATGCGAATGGTGAAGAGATATCCGGTAAGAAGCTGGAAAGCAAGGCCACGGGAATCTTGGTAACTGTACCGGTGTATAAGACGAAAAAGGTAGCTGTCAAGATTGAGACAACAGGTGTCCCGGCGGAGAACTATAAAGTTGTCAATGTAGAATATGTTCCAAATGAGATTACGGTCGGCGGTCCTGCAGATGTGTTACAGAATCTGACAGAGATAAAGATAGATGACATTGATGTAGCCGGATGTAATGAGGATCTTGAAAGTACGATTGAGGTTGCAAAATATCTGCCTGAAGGCGTTGTACTTGCTGATGAGAATACAAGTATCAGTGTGCGTGTCACGATTGAGCGGAATATCAGCAGAACGATGACGGTATCGGCAGAAGACATTACGATCAATAATAAAATGACCGATTATGATTACTCGATTCAGTTCCCGGAGGGGAATACGGTTATGATATCCGGTCTGTCAGATGAAGTGTCCAAGCTTACTGCGAAGGACTTAAAGATTATAGTTGATGCAGAGACATTGTCCGTGGGAACAAATACTGTTGAGCTGTCGATAGAAGACAGCGATACATATACGATCGAGAGTACCTGTAAGGTAACGATTGAGGTTACGGCTATGCCATGATACGGTAATAACAGGCAATAGTAAAATGCTGGATCAGGCAGTTTCGCTATTGCCTGTTTATATATTATGCAGAAGGGAGATTGATATATGGAACAGGTGAATGAGAAAATAGCAAGGTTAAAAGAAATTGTTGAAGAATCCGAACGTATGGTTTTCTTTGGCGGGGCAGGTGTTTCTACAGAGAGTGGAATTCCGGATTTTCGAAGTGTAGACGGACTCTACAACCAGAAATACAAATATCCGCCGGAAACGATCATCAGCCATAGCTTCTATATGCGTGATCCTGAAGAGTTTTACCGGTTTTATAAAGATAAAATGATTTATCGGGATGCAAAACCGAATACGGCACATAAAAAACTTGCCGAACTGGAAGCACAGGGCAAGCTTGCAGCGATCGTAACACAGAATATTGATGGTCTGCATCAGATGGCAGGAAGTAAGAATGTGATCGAGTTGCATGGCTCTATTCACAGAAATTATTGTACAAAATGTCACAAATTCTACGATCTGGATTATATTATTCAATCAGATGGTGTACCAAAATGCAGTTGTGGTGGAATAATTAAGCCGGATGTAGTATTATATGAAGAGGGTCTGAACAATGACGATATCGAGAATGCAATCCGGTATATTTCGGAAGCAGATACATTGATCATTGGCGGAACTTCATTGGTTGTTTATCCTGCCGCCGGATTGGTTCGGTATTTCAGGGGAAAACATCTGGTAGTTATTAATATGTCACCGACACAGACGGACGGTCAGGCAGATCTTCTGATCGCTGACAAGATCGGAAAAGTGCTGGGACAATTATAAAAATGAAAATAAAACGAAATGGAGAAAGACATGAACAAACTAGACCTTCAAAAAAAGGCTGTTGACATCCGTAAAGGAATTATTTCCTCCGTACATTCTGCAAAAGCAGGACATCCGGGCGGATCACTTTCGGCAGCAGACATTTTTACTTATCTTTATTTTGAGGAATTACATGTAGATCCGAAGAATCCAAAGGATGAGAACAGAGATCGTTTTGTATTATCCAAAGGACATACAGCACCGGGTTACTATTCAGCCCTTGCTGAGAGAGGATTTTTTCCGGTTGAGGATCTTCTGACTCTGCGTCATATCGGTTCATATTTACAGGGACACCCGGATATGAAGCATATTCCTGGTGTGGACATGTCATCCGGTTCTCTCGGACAGGGACTTTCCGCAGCAGTCGGTATGGCACTGGCAGCGAAGATGTCCGGTAAGGAATACAGAACCTACTGTCTGTGTGGAGACGGAGAGATCCAGGAGGGACAGATCTGGGAGGCTGCTATGTTTGCAGGTCACAGAAAGCTGGATAACCTTTTAGTGATCGTAGATAATAATAACCTTCAGATCGACGGAACCGTTGAGGATGTATGTTCCCCATATCCGATCGATAAGAAGTTTGAAGCATTTAATTTCCATGTAATTAATATCGACGGAAATGATTTTGATCAGATCGATGCAGCATTCAAGGAAGCAAAGGCAACCAAGGGAATGCCGACAGCGATCATCGCCCATACCGTAAAAGGTAAAGGAGTATCCTTCATGGAGAACAATGTGGGATGGCATGGTAAAGCTCCGAATGACGAGGAGTATGCGATTGCAATGGAAGAACTGGAAAAGGCAGGTGATGTGTTATGTCAGAAGTAAAGAAGATCGCAACAAGAGACAGCTATGGTAATGCATTGGTTGAGCTTGGAAAAGAACATGAGAACCTGATCGTACTGGATGCAGACCTTGCAGCAGCAACAAAGACCGGAATCTTCAAGAAAGCATTTCCGGAACGCCATGTAGACTGTGGTATCGCAGAATGTAATATGGCAGGCATCGCAGCCGGAATGTCAACCTGTGGATATGTGCCGTTTATGAGCTCCTTTGCGATGTTTGCGGCAGGCAGAGCCTTTGAACAGGTGAGAAACAGTATCGGATACCCACATCTAAATGTAAAGATCGGAGCAACCCATGCAGGTATCTCCGTAGGAGAAGACGGAGCGACCCACCAGTGTAATGAAGATCTTGCCCTGATGAGAGAGATCCCTGGCATGGTGGTTATCAATCCATGTGATGATGTAGAAGCAAGAGCAGCCGTAAAGGCAGCATATGAATATGTAGGACCTGTCTATATGAGATTTGGAAGACTGGCAGTACCGGTCATCAATGATGAGACAACCTACAAGTTTGAGATCGGCAAGGGCGTAGAATTATGTCCTGGAAAGGATATCACGATCATAGCAACCGGACTTCCGGTATCTGAGAGCTTAGAAGCTGCGAAGATGCTGGCAGAGGACGGTATCGATGCACAGGTGATCAATATCCACACGATCAAACCGCTTGACGAGGAACTTGTCGTAAAGGCAGCACAGGCAACCGGCAGAGTGTTCACGGTAGAGGAGCATTCGATCATCGGTGGACTCGGCTCAGCGGTTATGGAATGTCTGGCAGAGAAGAATCCGGTTAAGGTAACAAGAATCGGTGTTCGCGATACCTTCGGTGAGTCCGGCCCGGCAAAAGACCTGCTTCATAAGTATGAACTAGACGCAGAGGGCATCTATAAGCAGATCAAAGCAGCATTATAAAATTTCATAAGATTCTTCCGGGAGTCTTTGAAACAAAATAAAAGACAGTATTATATATTATTCCGCAAGACACTTTCGTTCTATCCTCATGTAACGGTACTAAGCTCCCGCCTGTCAGCGGATCGCTAAGGACCGACATTCGGACAGGCTTGCTTCATAATATTAATACTGTCTTTCATTTTGCTTAAAGTACCGATGGCAGATTTAACTTGTAAAATTTTTATAACGCTGCTTTTTATAGATAGAGGGTATGGCGGCAGACAGGGCAATAAAATGAGATACACATATGTAGAGTATAGATAATATTGAGCTGCCCATTAATGAATAAAATGGATGAGAGATATACTATTATGGAGTAAGCCTTATCCGAGGCCGGTACTTAAGTTGCGTCTTTTGCAACTTTATGTACCGCTGCACGAGGATACGAGCGGAAGCGTCTTACGGAATAATATGTATATTCTTATTCATTTTTAATTCATTAAGGGCAGCTACGTGCAAATAAAACTATATATGTGTATCTTACATGGATTCCTGTCTGCCGCCATCCCTCTCTATCATAATTCTAAAATCTTCGGCGCAGTTCTTAAATAAGGATAAAGTCGGTTGACAGAAGCCGGAAGTTTCATTTATCATATCAAGTAGAGTATATCTAAATCTATTATTTCAATAAAATCTTTTCATTCATTGTTCCGTTCATGTTTGGAACAGATACGAAAAATCTATAAAAAGATCAGGAAATAAAACTACATAGGGACAGAGAATTGACAGATCAAAGGGACACTTATACTTGTTGTTGTGTACAATCCAGTGAAACAATATGCGTTGGAGCGATAACAGGGGCTTTTATATGTGTACCGGAAAGGGAGGTTGTTTATGCAGGAACAGAAAGTCGAACAGGAAATTGATATCACGAAATTATCGAATGAATTTACCTACAGAAAATACATGATGAGCAGGGACTCCGTACGACATTTATTTTCTAAATTAAGTGTTGCAGAATATGTCGCACTGCAAAGTATAGAGGCGATCAGCGGAGATTCCGCTATTTATGGAGGAAAGGCATATCTGACCGATCTATCGGTGCGTATGCAGATGAGTATCCGTAAGACATCAAAGGCAGTCCGGGATCTCAGAGATCGCGGTTATGTCAAATGGTCACATGATGGAAATGGTACGGACGGAACTTATGTAACGATCACGGATGCCGGTGCGAAACAGCTTCATGAGCAGGAAACGATCATTAAGGACTTTTACGGAAATGTAATTAACAAATTCGGCAAAGAGAATATGATCAATCTGTTGATCCTGATGAAGGAGCTGGATACGGTTATGGAGAGTGAGATTGAAGAAATGCAGGTGGTGAAGAATGATGATGAGTCTGATGAAAATGAATGAGTATGTGGCAATACAGGAAAAGATATGCGAGAAAAATGATTATATCGCACCAAGATTATATGATGAATATGGAGTAAACCGCGGACTTCGCGATGACCGCGGAGTTGGTGTATTGACCGGTCTGACGAACATTTCAAAGATTGTATCCTCTAAGGTGCAGGATGGCAAGAAAGTACCTTGTGACGGAGAACTTTGGTACAGGGGTTATCGGGTGGAGAATCTGATCGGAAGCCTGGGAGAAGATGAACTGGGATTTGAAAAGGTGGCATATCTCTTGCTGATGGGTGAGCTGCCAAATGCAGAGGAACAGCATGAATTTGAGAAGATCATCGGTGGGCTTCGTACGCTGCCATCGAATTTTACAAGAGATGTTATCATGAAAGCGCCGACAGAGGATATCATGAATTCCATGACACGTAGTATCCTGACGCTTGCATCGTATGATAAGAATGCAAAGGACACCAGTGTGAATAATTCTCTGCGTCAGTGTATCCAGCTGATCAGCGAATTCCCGATGCTGGCTGTATATGGATATAATGCATATAATCACTATGTAAAGAATGACAGTATGTTCATCCATCGTCCGGCAAAGAATCTGTCAACGGCTGAGAATATTCTCATGCTGCTTCGTCCGGATAAGAAATATTCCAAGGTAGAGGCAAAGGTACTTGATACGGCACTGATCCTTCATATGGAGCATGGTGGCGGTAATAATTCAACCTTTACAACAAGAGTTGTTACGTCCTCCGGTTCTGATACCTATTCCACAATGGCGGCTGCCATGTCATCCTTAAAGGGACCAAAGCATGGTGGTGCCAATATCAAGGTTATGGAAATGATGGATAATATTCGCGAACATATAAAAGACTATGAAGATAAAGATGAGATAGAAGCATACTTAAGCAAGATCCTGAACAAGGAAGCATTTGACAATAAGGGACTGATCTATGGTATGGGACATGCCGTATACTCCCTGTCAGATCCGAGAGAGCGGGTGTTCAAGGATTATGTCGTTAAGCTGGCTCATGAAAAGGGCAGGGAAAAAGATCTCAGGTTGTACGAGAACATAGAGGAGCTTGCCCCGGAGCTGATCGCAAAGCAGCGTAAGATCTTCAAAGGTGTAAGTCCAAATGTGGATTTCTACAGCGGATTTGTATATGATATGCTGGGAATCCCGATGGAGCTTTACACAGCGATGTTTGCAGTCGCACGTATCGTTGGATGGAGCGCACACAGGATCGAGGAGCTGATCACGAATAACCGGATCATGCGTCCGGCATATATGAGTATCATGGAGAAAAATCCACAGATATAAACAATAGCCAAAAACAAAGCATAGTTTATAACATGAAAACAGACAGTTTATAAGGCCCGTTGAGGTTCTTACAGACTGTCTGTTTTTATGTATGGATTACTGTGTCAGCTATAAAATAGATCAGATAATACAGTATAAAATATACAGTAGAAAATATACAGAAGGAAATATACAGAAGGAATCCGCATAAACATATATTTTACATAAATAGAAAAGCAACGGATCACATATACTTAGAAAGAAATGTAAAATTTCCCGATGCTTTTCAGGGGTTATCAGAAAGAACCGGAAATAAGGGAAATTATTTGGGGGATGCCGGTAATACATTGAAAATAAATGATTTTACCATGATTTTACAAAGAATTTTCAAATGCTTGATAGCGACAAAAATCGGGATGGTGTAAATTGAAGAACAGTGAAGCAGAAGAGAGATAGATGGTATATGAAAGTAACACTTGAAGATGTAAAGAAGAACAAAGCAGTTCAGACATATATAAGGATGGCAGATGAATCTCTGCGTGCAATGGGATATACGGAGCATGGATTTGCACATGTAGAACGCGTGGCAGAGACAGCAAGGGAGATATTGTTGACGCTTGGCTATTCAGAACGTGAAGCGGAGCTTGCGAGTATCGCAGGGTATCTTCATGATATCGGAAACGTTGTGAATCGGGAAGGACATGCACAGTCCGGAGCAGTTATGGCATTTCGAATATTGGACGATATGGGAGCAGATCCGGAGGACACAGCTGTAATTATAACAGCAATTGGAAATCATGATGAGTCAGCGGCATTTCCGGTAAATCCGATCGCAGCAGCATTGCTGATCGCGGATAAAAGTGATGTGAGAAATTCGAGAGTCAGGAATACGGATATTTCATCTTTTGATATTCATGACAGAGTGAACTATGCCGTAAAAGAAAACAAACTGAAGATTATCAAGGATTCACATATTGAGCTGAAATTAAAGATCGATAAATCCATGTGTGCCGTTATGGATTATTTCGAGATCTTTTTACAGCGGATGATCCTGTGCAGGAAGTCGGCAGAGGTGCTTGGGCTGAAATTCTGGCTTACGATCAATAAACAACGGGTAATCTGACAGGGGGTGTATGGCGATTCAAAGAATATTTCATTACATAAAAGAGAAAATAACAGGAGCGATTCAAAGAATGAATAACGAAGAAAAGAATCTGAAAAATCAGGAGTCTGTAACTACAGATGGAACAGAGAAAGTAACGATCATAACAGGTAATACGGATGTATCTGAGGATTGGTCAAATGATGACATACGAAAGGATGAATCAAAAAACAAAGTAAAGGGTATTCGGTTTGGAAGAAAAAATAAGCAGAAGGAAGAAAATGAGAAAATACAGGAAGAGAAGCCGGTAAAAAAGGTGAACCATGTCGGACTGTATGAAAATCGTGAATTATCATGGTTGAAGTTCAATGAGCGTGTGCTGGAGGAGGCAGAAGATACCTGTGTTCCATTGTGTGAGCGGATGACATTTCTGTCTATTTTTCAGAGTAATCTGGATGAATTCTTTATGGTGCGTGTCGGTTCTTTGGAGGATCAGAAGCTGTTAAGCCAGAAGCTTCGGGAGAATAAGACGAATATGACAGCGGGAGAGCAGATCGATGCAATCTTAAAGCGTGTATCCGAGTTGAATGACAGGAAGGATGCCATCTATACGTCTATTATGAAAGAGGTTGGAGAGAAAGGCGTTCATCTGACTGATTTCAAAGCACTTACAAAATCGGAGAGCAAATATCTGGAAGAATATTTTATGAAAGAGATTGTGCCACTGTTATCTGTTATGATCGTGGGAAGAAAGCAGCCGTTTCCATTTTTGAAGGGACAGGAGATTTATGCGCTTGCGGTTCTTGGAACACGAAGTGACAAGAAAAAGATCGGAATCATTCCGTGCAGCAGTTCTGTATTCCCAAGACTGATCCGGATTCCGACGAAGGATGATACTTATATGCTGGTCGAAGAACTGATCCTGCATTTTCTGCCAAAGGTTTATAAAGGCTATAAGGTTCTTGAAAAATCCGTGATCCGTGTAACGAGAAATGCGGATATTGATTTTAATGCAGTCTATGATGAAGACCTTGATTACAGAGATAAGATGGCACAGATCGTAAAGCTCAGAAAGAAGCTGGCACCTGTACGACTGGAATTATCCCGAGATATTAATGGAGATATGATAAAGCAGGTATGCGAGTATGCAGAGATGGAGGAACCGCATGTGTTCTTAAATCAGGCACCGCTTGACCTCTCCTTCTTGTTCCAGATTGAGGATATCCTGAGAAAGGATGCAACGCTTGTCTATCAGAGACGTGTACCACAGGCATCTCCGATGCTAAAGAGCAATGAGCATATCATACCACAGATATTGGATCATGACGTATTGTTATCCTATCCGTATGAGAGCATCAAACCGTTTTTGCAGATGCTTCAGGAGGCTGCCCGCGATCCGGAGGTTATCTCTATTCGTATGACACTTTACCGTCTGGCAAGAAACAGCAAGGTGGTAGAGGCTTTGACCGAAGCTGCCGAAAATGGCAAGCAGGTTGATGTGCTGGTTGAATTAAAGGCCAGATTTGACGAGGCAAATAATATCGAGTGGAGTCGGACATTAGAGGATGCGGGCTGCCATGTTGTATATGGTATAGATGGCTTAAAGGTTCATTCAAAGCTATGCCTGATCACCAGAAAGGTTGGAGATGAGATTCAGTATATTACACAGGTGGGAACCGGAAATTATAACGAAAAGACTTCCAGATTATATACGGATCTGTCACTGATCACGGCAGATAAAAGGATCGGTGAGGAGGCAGCAAAGGTATTCCAGGCAATCCTGCTTGGTTCCGTGGTAGAAGATATGGAGCATCTGCTGGTTGCACCAAAATGTCTTCAGAATAAAGTAATTGCTATGATCGAGAATGAGATTCAGATCGCAAAGGAAGGAAAGCCGGCTTATATCGGAATCAAGATCAATTCGCTGACAGATAAGAAGATCATAGATAAGCTGATCGATGCATCCAGAGCCGGAGTAAAGATCGATATGGTGATCCGTGGTATTAACTGTTTGAGAAGCGGAATACCGGGGGATACCGATAATATTCATATTGTAAGTATCGTGGGGCGTTTTCTGGAACATTCCAGAATCTATATATTCGGAACGCATGACAGAGATAAGGTCTATATCGCATCGGCTGATTATATGACCAGAAATACACTTCGACGTGTAGAAGTAGCAGCACCGCTTTATGATGAGACGGTAAAGAATAAAGTTCGTAAGATATTTGCAACGATGCTTCGGGATAATGTGAAAGCGAGAGAGCAGCAGCCGGACGGCAGCTATAAAAAGCTTCCGATGGTCGGACCTGTGTTGAATTCTCAGGAATATTTCTATGAGGAAGCATACAAAGAAGCAGGTGATGCCTTTCATCAGTTGCTGCGCAGGCAGGATGCGGAACAGGAAAATAAATGGCAGATAATATAAGCGAATAAGCGATAAGAATAAAACAGCTGTAGAACGCGCATAATTTCTATAGCTGTTTTATTGCTGTATTTTGTATTATTAGGTTGAAAATAGCGGGTTAAATAGATATAATAAAGTAGTCGAAACAGGTAGATTTTTAGAGAATTATTTTAGGCAACAAACCTGTCACTGATAAAAATGAGTAAGGAGTTTTAACAGCAGCATGAAGCTTTCAATTATATGGAGATTATCTGACAGGGAGGAAAAGAACCTCATTACAGGGAACAGCCTGCAGAAGCAGCTGGAGGATTATACAGGTGATATTCAGCTTTTGATCTACAAGGGAAACGGACAGACATTTGAGGAGACTTTGACAGGTAAAAAT
>ULRS01045737.1_pt1 | contig 11105 bp, 10 predicted proteins | sample 1955671 | NCBI WGS metagenome assembly ULRS01 (sample SAMEA4835689, study PRJEB28245) | human gut metagenome | biome: gut microbiome; material: fecal sample | place: Denmark | collected 2008
CCATCACGACGGCTATAACACCGATTCAACCGATGAGATCCTGCCGCTCGGCATCTATCCGGAGATCCATGTCTCCTATGAGACGACAAACGCGAATGCGTCGCCCGCCATTTACTTTGACAGCTACGGCCATGCAGTCGTTCCGCTGCTCGGCGGCATCGCCATCCGCGATCTGAATGCGGAGGAGACAAAGACGCTCGGTTATTTTTCCCCGAAGCAGCATGACGGCGGCAGCTACCTGATCCAAAGCTCCTACACCTTCCTGGACGCTGAAAACCGTATCGTCTGCCCGACCAGCAACAACCATGTACTGATGCTCCGCGCAACGGACGAGGAGGGCAATGTCCTTCCCGAGTTTGAAAAGGTGCTTGACATCGACATCAAGGCGGCGGCAGAGGCCGCGCTCGGCAAGGAGCTGACGCAGAATCTTCTTTCCGTGGTATTTGACTACGACGGGAACCTCTGGTTCGCCACCGGCGGCTTCCGCATCTATCCCGAGCGCCAGCAGCAGGGCGTTCTCGGCTATATCGCCCACTCGGCAATCGAAGCGATCCTCAACGGTGAGCAGACCGACCTGTCGAAGGCGGTTTTCGTCTACGAGCTGACGCCCGGCGAGGGCGCGGAGAACGGCATTGCCGCCTCCAAGGACGGCGCGGTCATTCTGACCAATAAGAATTGCTATCTGCTGCGCGCCAACAACGGTGTCGAGGCTGTCTGGTGTACGCCGTATGAGAGCGTCGGCGCGAAGGTCAGCGGTGAAGGCGACAAGACCACCGGCGGCGGTCTTGCGTGGGGCGGCGGCTGCTCGCCGACGCTGACGCCGAACCTTGTGATGTTCACCGACAATGCAGACCCCGTGAATCTTCTTGCGCTCGACATGAAAACCGGTGAGGTCGTGGCAAAAACGCCGGTGCTCGATGATCTGCCCGATGGCTATCAGGTGGCAATCGAGAACTCTGCAATCGTCTACGATGACGGCGCGGGCACGGTCAGCACGATTGTCTGCAACTGGTTCGGCGCGGGCAACGCAGGCCTTGCCGACCCCAACAACGATTCTTCGATCCAGAGCTATGCCAACATTTATGACCAGAACTGGCTGATGAAGGGTAATGCCATGATCGCCCCCGGCGTCGAGCGCGTGGACACCGTGAAAACCGACAGCGGCTACGAGATGAAGAGCATCTGGACCCGAAACGATCTGAGCGACACCGCGATCATGAAGCTCTCCACCGCAACGGGCTATATTTACGGCTATGTGCAGGATCTGACCACGGGTATGTGGCAGTACATCATTCTCGACTTTGAAACCGGCGAGACTGTCTTTACGATGGATGTATCCAACAAGTACGGCTACAATAATATGGCCATCGGCATGTACACCGGCAACAGCGGAAATGCACTCTACTGCCCCACCGGCTATCTGGAGCTGCTTCGCCTGCAGGACCGCTTTGTCTATCTGCCCGAGCTTCCGTACCGCGAGGTCGATCTCGATCAGGCGGCAAGAAATGTGCTTACACAGGAACAGTTTGCACAGGACGGCGGCGAAGGTACGGTTGCAAGCTGGCGCAATACCGCAACCATCCGCAATGTGCACCCCAATACCACGGTGGCCTTCCGCATGAACAACCTGTCCGGCAGCGCCTCCGATTTGACGCTCTACGCCTATGGTGCAGACGGCAAGCTGGCAAAGGTTGCCCCCGAGCTGTGGTCGATCACCGACGAGACCGGCGCGGCTGTGACGGAGCTGACGGACGGCGTACTCTATGAGCTGCGCGTGACCGTCGCCGACGGCGGCGATTTCGACCTGAGCGAGACGGAAAAGGAAATCAAGCTGTCCGTTGTGCTTGGAAAATAAGTGGGTTTTGAGAGGCTGCTGCACATTCCTCCCAAAAAGACCCCAAAAAGACCGAAGTAAAAGCCATAAAATGCTTTGAGGTTCACACCGTCAAGCAGACAGAAAAACAGGATTCGTTTATCGTTCGCCGTTTCCACAAGGAAACGGCGAATTTTTCGTGCAAAGACGAAACAGCCAATGCACGATCCTCTCCGAAGCATCGGGTGCAATGCAATCTTAACGCAATCTTAATATTCCGGCAGAAAAGCTTAACACCATCTTTAAACGGGCGGCGCTATACTGTATTGTACGAAAATTCTGCTGGAGTGTGATTTCTTTTGCCATTTCATCGGCGTTTAGCCTGTAAGCTCAATTACTTTCAGTCCATAATTCTGATGTTTGCAGCGGTTATCCTTATCGGGGCGGCACTTCTGATGCTGCCGATTTCTGCGCAGGAGCGCACCGTCACCCCTTTCCATGAGGCATTATTCACAGCAACCTCCGCCGTCTGTGTCACAGGGCTGGTTGTGCGGGATACGGCTTCTCACTGGTCAGCGTTTGGTCAGGCCGTGTTGATGGTGCTGATTCAAATCGGCGGCTTGGGTGTGATCACAGTCGGCGCGTCTTTCTCGCTTTTATCAGGCCGGCGCATTTCCCTGTCCCAGCGCGGGCGGATGCAGGAGGCCATGTCTGCTCCAAAAGTCGGCGGCATTGTGCGGCTGACAGGCTTTGTGATCCGTGCCTCTTTGATGATAGAAGGAATCGGCGCGCTTTGTATGCTCCCGGTTTTCTGCCGGGATTTCGGCGTTTCCGGGATATGGAAAGCCGTTTTTCATTCCGTCTCCGCTTTCTGCAATGCGGGCTTTGATTTAATGGGTACCCCCGACATGCCTTTTGTCTCGCTGACCGCATATCGCGCAGACCCGGTTATCAACCTGACGATTTCCGCCCTGATCGTTGTGGGCGGCATCGGCTTTCTGACATGGGATGACGTGCGGACCAATCGGCTTTGCTTTCATCGCTATCGGCTGCAGAGCAAAGTTATTCTGACGGCAACAGCGCTCTTAATTTTGCTGCCAACGCTATACTTTTTCTGCTTTGAATTCAAAGGCGGCACACTGCGGGAACGGCTGCTGCTCTCGCTGTTCCAGTCCGTAACCCCCCGAACAGCGGGATTCAATACGGCAGACTATACGTCACTGTCCAGCAGCGGGCGCGGCCTTACCATTCTGCTGATGTTCATCGGCGGTTCACCGGGTTCTACGGCGGGCGGCATCAAGACAACAACGGCGGCAGTGCTTGTCGCCAATGCGTTTGCTGTATTCCGCAGGCAGAAAAGCCCCGAAATGTTCGGGCGGCGGATGGAAGAAAAAGCGGTCCATGATGCCGCAGCTATTTTTACACTGTATCTCGTCCTTTCGCTGACGGGAGCGTTTGTCATCAGCACGGTGGAGACACTGCCGCTGTCCGAATGTCTGTTTGAAACGACCTCGGCCATTGCTACCGTAGGGCTGTCTCTGGGGTTGACACCGCATCTTGGAATCGTCTCGCAGGGAATTTTAATTTTCTTGATGTTCATTGGGCGCGTCGGCGGACTGACTATGATTTACGCAGCGCTCTCCGGCAGCAAAAGCAGCGCGGCACGGCTGCCGCAGGAACGCATCACCGTAGGATAAAGAAAGGTACATACCATGAAATCTATTTTACTGATCGGGTTGGGTCGATTTGGCCGCCACATCGCAGAGGAGCTAAACAAGCTCGGCCATGAGGTCATGGCGGTGGACGAAAACGAGGACCGCGTCAACGCCGTTCTGAGCATTGTGACCAACGCCCAAATCGGCGACAGCACCAACGCGGAATTCTTGGAGGCGTTGGGCGTCCGCAATTTTGATGTCTGTATTGTGGCGATCAGCGGAAACTTTCAGAGCTCGCTTGAAACTACTTCCCTGCTGAAGGAGCTGGGCGCAAAAATGGTCGTCTCCCGTGCGGAACGGGATGTGCAGGCTAAATTTCTGCTGCGCAACGGTGCGGATGAGGTGCTTTACCCGGAAAAGCAGCTGGCCAAGTGGGCGGCCATCCGCTACGGGTCCGACCATGTGCTGGATTATATCGAGCTGGACCACGACCACGCCATTCTGGAAGTATCTGTGCCGTCCGCGTGGATCGGAAAGACCGTTGGCGACATCAATATCCGCAAGAAATACAGCATTAACATTCTGGGCATCAAGCGCAACGGGATTGCCGACGTCAACATTGACTCGGACACGGTTCTGCCCGGTGACGGCACATTGCTGGTGCTGGGCGAGGGCAAGGCCCTGAGCCGGTGCTTTCATATCTGATCGTTTGCAAGGGAAGTGGTTCATTTGAGAACGGCACTGCTGATTTTGCTGTTTCTGGCCGCAGGACTTTTTCTTGTTTTTATCGGTGTCCAATGTGATGCGTTCTGGCGCAGCGTTCGCCGCGCACAATTTGAGCGGCGTGAAGGCTTCCGGCGCTGGTAATGCCGCCCGAAATATGGTATGATACCCTTCAGAAGGGAGGATTTGCTGTGAATATTAAAAAGCCATCTCCCGATACAATGAAAGAGCAGGCCGTCCGACAGGCAAAGGATCTTTTGATCACGGTGCTGATTCTGACCGCTGCAACCGGCATCGGCAATATTTTCTGGTATTTCTCTTTTACCAAAAATATCATATCGGTGTATATTCTGGGGACATTGCTGACCTCGCTTTTTACCAAAAGCTATTTCTACGGCTTTTTAAGCTCGTTTTCCAGCGTGCTTCTTTTCAATTTTTGCTTTACAGAGCCCCGCCTGACGCTGCACGCATACGAGCGCGGCTACCCTGTCACCTTTGCCATTATGCTGATCGTTTCCATCATTACGGTCACATTGGCGATTCAGAATATCCGCAACGCCGAGGAGAAAGAGCGCGCTGCCGTCCGCGCCAAGAATGAACAGCTGCGCGCCGATTTGCTGCGCACGATTTCCCACGACCTGCGTACCCCGCTGACATCCATTTCCGGCAATGCCTCCAACCTCATCAGCAACTATGAGAAGATGGACGACCCCACCCGCAAGCAAACGTTTCTGGACATCTACGACGACTCTATGTGGCTCATCAATCTGGTGGAGAACATTCTTTCCATCTCCCGCATTGAGGATGGGCGGATGAATCTGTCCATCTCTACAGAGTTAGTAAGTGAAGTGTTTGAAGAAGCCCTGCGCCATACCAACCGGCACAGCGGGCAGCACACGATTACGGTACAGATGGACGATGATCTGCTGCTGGCGCACATGGATGCCAAGCTGGTCGTGCAGGTCCTGATCAATCTGGTGGATAATGCCATCAAATACACGCCTGCCGGGTCGCACATTGTCCTTTCCGCTGCGGCGCAGGGGGAAAGCGCCGTAATTCGGGTAAGCGATGACGGCCCCGGTATTCCCGACGAAGCAAAGGAAAAGGTCTTTGAAATGTTCTCCACCGGGGAAAAACGCATTTCGGACAGCCGCCGCAGCCTTGGGCTGGGACTGGCCTTATGCCGCACGATCATCGCAGCCCACGGCGGCACCATTACACTGTCCGACAATAAGCCGCACGGCTGCATCTTTACTTTTACACTGCCCCTTGGGGAGGTTTCTTTGCATGAATAAACCCTTGATTCTGGTTGTGGAGGACGATGCGCCTATCCGCAACCTGATTACCACGACACTGAAAACGCAGGATTACAAGTACATTGCGGCGGCTACTGCGTCCGAAGCACTCCAACAGGCAACGATCCATGCACCGGATGTGATGCTGTTGGATCTTGGTCTGCCTGATCTGGACGGTATCGAGGTGATTCGCCGTATTCGCAGTTGGTCTGCGATGCCCATCATCGTTATCAGTGCCCGCAGCGAGGACAGCGATAAAATCGAAGCCTTGGACAGCGGCGCCGACGACTACCTGACGAAACCGTTCTCGGTAGAGGAGCTGTTGGCGCGGCTGCGGGTAACGTTCCGCCGCATCTCGATGCTGCAAAACGCCGCCGGTTGTTCGGTTTTTACCAACGGTGATCTGCAAATTGATTTTGCGGCTGGCTGTGCCACCTTAAAAGGGCAGGAACTGCACCTGACGCCCATCGAGTACAGGCTGCTCTGCGTCATGGCCAAGAATTGCGGCAAAGTGCTGACTCATACTTATATCACCCACGAAGTCTGGGGCAGTTCCTGGGACAATGACGTAGCCTCGCTGCGTGTTTTTATGGCTACGCTGCGCAAAAAGCTGGAATCCGAGCCGGATTCGCCGCAGTATATCCAGACGCATATCGGCATTGGATACAGGATGCTGAAGGTGTAAAGAAATTTAGCCGAAAGAGGTATAATAAAAACTCGCAAAATTGCGGAAAAAAATGCAAGCGACAACGGAAAAGTATGGAATACCACCGCTATCGCCTGAAGCCCCCTATCCTTCGCTAAACTCTGATTTAGCGAAGTTGTGTATGGAGGGCTTTTACCCTATCGATTTTGGAATCGCAGCGGTTTCTATAGTCCCCCTCTAGTGAGCAAGACAAAAGCACTTTCCCTTATTTGCAATGCAAATATAAGGGAAAGTGCTTTTTTGTAAGGGCAAAGTAAGGGCAAAATTCCGCGTTCAAAGCTGTGCAAGACCTGCCGGGTGCCATTCGTCCCGGATGCCGATGTCGGCACAGACGATCTCACCGCAGAAGGGTGCGGAGCTTGGAGCTGTGTGCAGGGGCTTGCAGCTGTCAAACGTCACGGTCAGGTCTGCGCGGACGGCTCCCTCGGCGGCCTCACCCGTATCGGTGTTGATGCCGCTGGGCAGATCGACGGCCAGCACGAATGCGCCGCTTTCCCGCTGACGATTCATCAGCGCACAGGCAGCCAGCCCGGCCGGGCGAAGGCTGCCGTGAAACCCGGTGCCATACGACGGCGTCAAAGGGCTGTGCTGCCAGCGTTGCCGCATCGCGGCATTTGGTGACCGGCAGGTCTGCCAGGCGTGCATAGTTCGTCATGGCATCGGGCGTTTTGAGGTCGCCCTCGGCCAGCAGGACGGCCACGCGCCAGCCATCTTGGGCGGCGGCACGGGCCATCACAAGGCCGTCTCCGCCGTTGTTGCCCTTGCCGCAGACGATGAGCAACGCCCCGCCCTGCGGAAGGCGCGCCCGCAGCTGGGTGTAGGCGGCCAGCCCAGCGTTTTCCATCATTTGCAGATAGGGTAGGCCGTGGGCGTTGCCTGCACGCTCGATCTCCTTCATCTGCGCAGCGGTCACAATGCGGTGCTTCATAATTTGTGCCTTCCTTTTCCCTGTAAATACGCTTTTGCCTTTTCAAACGACATGACTCAGCTTTTCTCCCTTTGTCACGGTATGACATTTTGCAATCAACTGTACAAATTACAGCGCCGTGCCCGTTTTGGGCACAAAAAAGCGGGTCATGTCGGCCTGCTCCAGCGCCAGCAGCTTTACCTTTCTGTCAATGCCTCCGGCATATCCGGTCAGGCTGCCGCCGGTGCCGACCACGCGATGGCACGGAATGATAATAGAAATTTTGTTATGTCCGACAGCGCCGCCCACGGCCTGCGCGGACATCTGGGGCCTTCCCTGCTTTTCCGCAAGCTGCCGCGCGAGCTCACCATAGGTCACGGTCTGCCCGTAGGGAATTTGCAGCAGCAGCGCCCACACCGCCTGCTGAAACGTCGAGCCAGCCGGGTGCAGCGGCGGCAGAAAGCCCGGCTCCTGCCCCGCAAAGTAAAGGTCCAGCCAGCGCCGGGCCTCGGAAAGGATCGGCGTTTCCCGTTCGGTATGCTCGGCGGGCAGTCCGTCGGCAAAATATTTTGCGCCGTCGAACCACAGCCCGGTCAGCCCGACCTCGTCCGCCGCCAGCAGGATACGGCCCAACGGGGCGTCATAATGCTGAATATATGTCATCTTATATGCACCTCACCGACTGAAAAAAAGGCCGTAACGGCCCGCAGCTTTTTTATCATTATACCGCATTCTGCTGCAAAGCTCTATCCGTATTTTGCAAAATATCCCTTTCAAACCGTCTAAAAATCGCATTCTCGCCTTATTGCGTGTGTAGGGGCGACCATTGGTCGCCCGCCAGCCTACCGCCGCAGCGCATTTTCCGGGACAGTTTTCTTGCAAGGCAAACGGGCACGGGCGAGCAATGCTCGCCCCTACAAAAGTTTTTCAACAGTCTGCAAGACTGTTGCCTTTTTCCCGCCAATCCCCTATAATCATGGGTAATGACAGATAAAGGAGCACTACCATGAAAATTGCAATTCCCTATCAAAACGGCCAGGTCTTCCCGCACTTCGGCCATGCACCGCAGTTTAGATTCTACACCATCGAGAGCGGCATGATTTTACACACCGAGGTCGTCGAGACCGCGGGCAGCGGCCACAGCGCCGTGACGGCCTTTCTGATGCGTGGCGGCGTTGACACGCTGATCTGCGGCAGCATCGGCGCGGGTGCGCAGACTGCCGTAGCCGGGGCCAACATCAGGCTGTACGCCGGTGTCAGCGGCGACGCCGACAAGGCCGTGCTGGCGCTGCTGGCCGGAAAGCTCGTCCATGACCCCACTGCTGTTCACTGCGGCCACCACGACGGCGAGCACCACTGCGGCGGGCATCACTGCCACTGACAAGGAGGCTTGCACCATGACACTTACCGAACGTGCAGCCGCAGCTGCAGAATTAAAAGCCACCGGGCAGTGCAACTGCACCCAGTCTGTTGTAAAGGTATTTGAGGACAAACTGCCCGTGGAGGGCGAAACCCTGCGGATGCTGGCGGCAGGCTACGCTGCCGGTATGGGCTGCCTGGAGAGCACCTGCGGCGCACTGATCGGCGCTGTGATGGTGGCCGGCATCCTGACGGAGGGCCGCGGCACGCCCGCTGTGGCACGCGAACTGGTCCGGAGCTTTGAGCAGCGGTGCGGCGCGACTATCTGCAAGGAGCTGAAGGGCGTTGCCACCGGCGTGCCGCTCTGCCCCTGCCCCGAATGCGTGCGCAATGCCGTGCTGGCGCTGGGCGACGTACTGCCCGACGCCGTAAAGGAGTGAGCGCCGATGTTTTTTGCCTACGGGGAAGCCGAGCTTGCCTGCCTGCGCGCCAGGGACAAGCGGCTGTGTGAGGTCATCGACAAAATCGGGCATGTGGACCGCGTCGTCGATACCGATTTGTTTTCAGCGGTGGTGCATCACATCATCGGCCAACAGATCTCGACGAAGGCGCAGGCCACGATCTGGCAGCGGATGCAGGACGCACTGGGCACCGTGAACGCCGAGACGATCCTGGCTGCCGGTGTTCCCAAATTGCAGGCGCTGGGCATGACCTTTCGCAAGGCGGAGTACATCACCGATTTTGCCGAGCGCGTCCACAGCGGTGCGTTCGATCCGGAGGGCATCCGGCAGAAAAGCGACGAGGACGCCATCCGTGAATTGAGCGCCCTGAAAGGCATCGGTGTTTGGACGGCGGAGATGATTTTGCTGTTCTGTATGCAGCGGCCCAACATTTTCAGCTACGACGACCTTGCCATCCAGCGCGGTCTGCGGATGGTCTACCACCACCGCAAAATTGACCGCAAGCTGTTTGAAAAGTACCGCCGCCGGTTCAGCCCCTATTGCAGCGTGGCCAGCCTGTACCTGTGGGCCGTGGCAGGCGGAGCGATCCCGGAAATGCGCGATTATAAACCGAAAACCGCACGATAAAAAGGCAGCCGACCCGCTGTAGCTCTGTCAGCGGGTCGGCTGCTCTTTTACATTTTAAATTTGCCACGGAGTTATAAAGCCTTACCGCGCTGCTCTTGCCGGAATTTTGCTGCGCAGCGCCTCAAGGCGGTTCAGCGCGTCGTTCAGCGTCTCGTCCTTCTTGGCAAAGTGGAAGCGAATCAGGTGGTTGACAGGCTCCCGGAAGAAGCTCGAGCCCGGCACCGCGCCGACACCGACCTTAGCGGCCAACTCCTCGCAGAACTTCAAATCGCTGTCATAGCCGAATTCGGAAATGTCCATCATCACATAATACGCACCCTGCGGTACGTTGTGGACAAGGCCCAGAGCGTCCAGGCCCTTGCAGAACAAATCGCGCTTGTGCGTGTATTTTGCCAGCAGGTCATCGTAGTAGTCCTGGCCGAATCGCAGTCCCGGGATGATGGCCTCCTGCAGGGGAGCCGCCGCGCCGACGGTCAGGAAGTCGTGTACTTTCTTGGCGCGCTCAATGATGGGCGCGGGCGCAATGACGTAGCCCAGCCGCCAGCCCGTGACCGAGTAGGTCTTGGACAGCGACGAGCAGGAGATCGTCCGCTCCCACATATCGGGCAGCGCGGCAAAATAGGTGTGGGTGTGCGGCGCGTAGACGATGTGCTCGTACACCTCGTCGGTGATAACATAGACATCATACTTTTTGGCAAGGCCCGCAATCAGCTCCAGCTCGTCCCGGGTGAACACCTTGCCGCAGGGGTTCGAGGGGTTGCACAGGATCAGCGCCTTCGGGTGTTGGCGGAAGGCATTCTCCAGTACCTCGGGGTCAAAGGTAAATTCCGGCGGCGTCAGCGGCACATAAATTGGCTCCGCCCCGGTCAGGATCGTGTCCGCGCCGTAGTTCTCGTAAAACGGCGAGAAGATAACGACCTTGTCCCCCGGGTTCGTCACGGTCATCATGGCGGTCATCATCGCCTCGGTGCTGCCGCAGGTCACAACGATCTCACTGTTGGGGTCAATTGTCCGGCCCATATAATGGGTCTGCTTGGCGGCAAGCGCCTCGCGGAAGTTCTGCGCGCCCCAGGTGATGGAGTACTGGTGGTAGTCCTCGTGCGCGACCTCGGCCAGACGGTCCAGAATTGCTTTGGGCGGGTCAAAATCCGGGAAGCCCTGGGAAAGGTTCACCGCGCCGTATTGGTTGGAGATACGGGTCATGCGGCGGATGACGGAATCGGTAAAGCCTGCGGTACGGTCAGAAAGCGGCTGCATTGGTAGATCACCCCTGTTGTTTATTCCTATCTGTTTGCTTGGTTACTTTGCATTGTACCGCGGCAGCGCGGGTTCGTCAATGCCGTTCCGCGGAAATTTTGCATTTTGGAAAATCGCTGGTATAATAAAGGAAACAGACAAATCGTAAATCGGAAAGGATGTTCCCGATGCCGCAAGATAAATCCTTACAGATGAATCAAACCATCGAAACTGCCATTTTGCAGCTGCAGCAGTCCCCTACCCCGGAGCAGCTGGCCCACACGCTGACCGTCGTCCGCCGCTGTATGCAGGCAGGCGGGCAG
>ULRS01057806.1_pt1 | contig 10943 bp, 10 predicted proteins | sample 1955671 | NCBI WGS metagenome assembly ULRS01 (sample SAMEA4835689, study PRJEB28245) | human gut metagenome | biome: gut microbiome; material: fecal sample | place: Denmark | collected 2008
GCATCGGTTCCGGTACGGGCCGTTTGTGTTCCGGGATCCGTTGCTGCTCTGCGGGGCGCTGTACGTTCTGCTCTATTTCGATGCAAGCGGGTTTCTGCGGCTGGGGCTGCTGGCAGCATTCCTGCATGAGTGGGGGCACATTGGGGCTTATCTTGCCCTGTTTGGGCAGTTTCCGGTCATTGAAGTCACCCTTACCGGCTTTTGTATGCGCACCCGGGGCAGGGAAATGACCCTGTGGCAGACCGCTCTCCTTGCCGCGGCAGGCCCTGCGGTGAATTTTATGCTGGCCGGGCTCTGGATGCTTCGGCTGGAACAGCGGGCCACCATCCGGGCCAGTGCCTTTCTGGCGGCCAACCTCCTGACCGGGGCCTTCAACCTCCTGCCCATCCCGCCGCTGGATGGGGCACAGCTGGCGGCGTGCGGATGGTGGTGCCTCCAAAACAATGATTGCATTTCCCGGCAGAATCGGGTACAATAAAATGAATGAAGTAAAACTGTTCTGTCAATGGAGGAACTTGATGTTTGATCCCAAGCTGAAAGAAGCGCTGGGCCGGGTGCAGAAGCCGGGCCGTTACACCGGCGGCGAACCGGGCAGCGTGTATAAAGACAAAGAAAAGGTGGATGTCCGGTTTGCATTCTGCTTCCCGGATACCTACGAGGTGGGAATGTCCTTCCTCGGCGAGAAGATCCTGTATGAGCTGCTCAACAGCCACGAGAACTGGTGGTGTGAGCGGGCCTTTATGCCCTGGCTGGATATGAAGGCTGAGATGGAGCGGCTGGACCTGCCCCTGTACACCATGGAAAGCAAGGACCCCCTGACCGATTTTGATGCGGTGGGCTTTACCCTGCAGTACGAGCTTTCCTATACCAACATTCTAGCCATGCTCGATCTGGCGCACATTCCGTTCTACGCAAAGGACCGCGACGAGCACTGGCCCCTGATCGTGGCGGGCGGCCCCTGCGCCTGCAACTCGGAGCCCATTGCGGATTTCTTTGATGTCATCCAGCTGGGTGAGGGCGAGAACCAGCTGCCTTCCATCTGCGCCGAGATCGAGCGCGCCAAGAAAGAGGGCAGCGTCCCCAAAAAGGAGCTGCTGCGCCGCATTGCAAAGATCCCCGGGGTCTATATCCCCGCCTTCTACGATGTGACCTACTTTGAGGACGGCCGGGTCAAGGCCATTACCCCCAACGAGCCGGGCATCCCGGCGGTCATCACCAAGGCCATCGTCAAGGATCTGAACGAGTTTGCTCCGCCAACGAACTTTGTTGTGCCCATGGTGGGGGCCATCCAGGATCGCGCCAGCATTGAGGTGCTGCGCGGCTGTGTGCGCGGCTGCCGGTTCTGCCAGGCGGGCTTCCTGTACCGCCCCATGCGCCAGCGGGATGCCAGCCTGCTGAATAAGGCGGCACAGGATCTGTGCGCCAACACCGGCTATGAGGAGCTGAGCCTGTCCAGCCTGTCCACCTCCGACCACGGCCAGCTGGAAGAACTGCTGGATGATCTGAATGAGTGGGCCCCCAAGGAGCACGTCAGCCTCTCGCTGCCCTCCCTGCGGATGGACAACTTCTCCCAGAGCCTGATCGAAAAGACTACAAAGGTGCGCAAGAGCGGCCTGACCTTTGCGGCCGAGGCCGGTACCCAGCGCCTGCGGGACGTCATCAACAAGAATGTTACCTGGGACGAGATCGAAAAGACCTGCTCGCTGGCCTTTGCCAACGGCTATTCCTCGGTCAAGCTCTACTTTATGATGGGCCTGCCTACCGAGACGATGGAGGACATCGAGGGCATTGCCGAGACCGCCCAGAAGGTGGTAGATCTCTATTACTCCAACCCCAGGCACGCCAAGGGCAGGGGCGTGCAGGTGACCATCAGCTGTGCCTGCTTTGTGCCCAAGCCCCACACGCCTTTCCAGTTCGTGCCCATGGACACGGAGGAAAGCCTGCAGGCCAAGCAGAAGCACCTGCTGGAAAGCGTCCACAGCCGCAAGATCAAGGTGAACTATCACGACAGCACCACCAGTTTTCTGGAGGGCGTGTTCGCCAAGGGCGACCGCCGTCTGGCTCCTGTTATTCTGGAAGCCTACAAACGGGGCTGTTACTTTGACGGTTGGGAAGAGTGCTTCAAGTATGATACCTGGATGCAGGTGTTTGAGGATCTGGGCATTGATCCCAAGTTCTACTGCCAGCGTCCCATTGGGCTGGACGAGGTGACCCCGTGGAGCCACATGGACTACGGTGTGACCCACGAATATCTGGTGCGGGAGTACAACAAGGCCCTTGCCGCCCAGACTACCCAGCCCTGCAACCGCGCCTGCCATGGCTGCGGTGCCAATCATCTGTTAGGAGGTCCCTGCTTTGATTACAGTCAGAATCTCGTTTGAGAAAAAGAATGAGGCCTCCTACATCTCCCTGCTGGATCTGCAGCGGGTGATGCAGCGGGTGCTCAAGCGCAGCGGCCTGCCTGTGTGGCACACGCTGGGCTTCAACCCCCACATCTACATGACCTTTGCCTGCCCGCTTTCGCTGGGACAGGAGAGCGAGTGCGAATGCGTGGATGTCAAGACCGAGGCTGAGAACCCGGACTTTGCCCAGTGGCAGACCGAACTGAACGCCATCATGCCCACCGGCATCCGCATCACCCATGTGGGCCCGGTGCAGATGAAGGCTGACCTCATCGCCTTTGCCTGCTACCAGATCACCTACCCGGCAGCGGCAGCGGCTGTGCTGGAACAGTATAATGCGTTGGAAAGCGCCCCGGTGGAAAAGCACAGCAAAAAGGGCAAAAAGATCGTGGAGCTCAAGGATCACATCCCGCAGGTGGAATATACCACCGCAGGGAATCGTGTCTGCATGGAGCTCTGCCTGCCTGCCGCACAGGAGCTGAACCTGAACCCCTCGCTGCTCACCGGCTTTCTGGAAGAAAAGTTCGGTCTGCCTGCCGCCAGCGCAGGCATCCTGCGCAAGCGCTTCCTGACGGCGGATCGGCAGCTCTTTGCCTGATTTCCCGGGCAAAGAATGCCTTTTGGGCAGAACAGAAAATTTTTGGGATTATTTTGGGCAAATCGCTTGATTTTGCGGGCGTTTTGTGCTATCCTATTAAGGCGTTAGTGTCCGCTGATACCACAGCGGGGTTAATGACAATATCATTAAACGGGCGGTCCTCTGACGGCAAAGTGCCGTGTATGAACGTCTAAAAACAAATGGAGGATTCAAAAATGGACGCACTGAAGATTATCTCTGAAGGCAGCATCAAGGCTGAAAAGCCCCAGTTCAACGTTGGCGATACCGTCCGCGTTGATGTTCGTATCAAGGAAGGCGAGCGTGAGCGTATCCAGGCTTTCGAGGGCACCGTCATTGCTAAGAAGCACGGCGGCGTTGCAGAGACCTTTACCGTTCGCCGCGTTTCCTACGGTGTCGGCGTTGAGCGTGTCTTCCCCATCAACAGCCCCTTCGTTGAGAAGGTCACCGTTGTCCGCAAGGGCAAGGTCCGCCGCGCCAAGCTGTTCTATCTGCGTGGTCGTACCGGCAAGGCTGCTAAGGTCAAGAGCGATATTTGATGATCCCCGCGTAAAACCGGGAGAAAAGGGACAACTTGTTGTCCCTTTTTTCTTTATTCCGGGCTAGACAAGATTGTGAGGTGCATCGGGAAATGGAAAAGCATGCTTCAACACAGGAAACTGTGCGCGGACAGAATGTGTTTGAGTGGTACGAGGCGCTGATCTCCGCCGCGCTGGTGCTGGTGCTGGTATTCTCGCTGTTCTTCCGCATCATTCAGGTGGACGGCGAATCCATGGTGCCCACCTTGCAGAACGGCGATAAGCTGATCGTCTGGGGCGCAGGCTACGAGCCCCGGCGGGGCGATGTGGTCATCGTGGACAGCTATACGGCCTACGGTAAGCCGCTGGTCAAGCGTGTCATTGCCAAGGGCGGCGATGTGGTGAACATTGATTATCAGGCTGGCACGGTCTCGGTGAACGGGGAAGTGCTGCAGGAAGCCTATATCGCTGAACCGACCTATCTTGGCTATGACGTAACATTCCCGTACACGGTGCCGGAGGGCACGGTGTTTGTGATGGGCGATAACCGCAACGCCTCACTGGACAGCCGCTCGTCCTATGTGGGCTGCATTGATGAACGCGATATTCTGGGCAAAGTGCTGCTCTGCTTTTTGCCCTTTTCGGATTTTGGGGTGGTAAAATGAACAACGATACCCGCTTTGCAAATCAATATAACATCCAATGGTTCCCCGGCCATATGACCAAGACCCTGCGGATGATGGAGACGGAGATCCAGCATGTGGATGCCAGTCTGGTGCTACTGGATGCCCGCATCCCGCTTTCCAGCCTGAACCCCGAGGTGGAGCGCATTACGGCCCGCAAACCCAAGCTCTATGTGCTGAACAAGGCAGATCTGGCCGATCCTGCTGTGACAGAGGAGTGGATCAGATACTTCCGCGCCGCCGATGCAGGCTGCGTGGCCATCAGCGCCAAGCAGAAGGGCGGTACCAAGGCGGTGCAGACCGCCATTGAAAAGGAGCTGGCCTCGCTGCTGGAGCGCCGCCAGAACCGTGGTATGGGTGGTGCCAAAACTCAGGTGATGCTCTGCGGTATCCCCAACGTGGGCAAATCCACCTTCATCAATACCTTTGCAGGTTCTGCCCGTGCCAAGGCGGCCGACCGCCCCGGCGTGACCAAGGGCAAGCAGTGGGTCAGCACCGAAAAGTTTGACCTGCTGGATATGCCCGGCGTGCTCTGGAAAAAGTTTGATTCCAAGACCATTGCTTCTAATCTGGCCTTCATCGGCTCCATCAAGGATGATATCCTGGATGTGGAAGAACTGGCCATGAACCTGCTGGATGAGGTGCGCCGCAATTACCCCGATCTCGTGGCCCAGCGCTACAAGCTGGATGCAGAAACGCTGGCTCTGCCGCCCTACGAACTGCTGGAGGCCATTGGCCGCAAGCGCGGTCTGCTGGTGCGCGGCGGCGAGGTGAACACCGAACGCTGCGCCATCATGCTGGTGGACGAGTTCCGCGCCTGCAAGTGGGGCCGCATCTCTCTGGAGCGCCCGCCCCAGCGGGATGATCTGGCGGATTTTGCCGAGGAGGACGACGAATGAAACGGCGTTCTGACGAGGAGATCTCTGCCCCTCTGTACGAGTATGATGCGGCTATCCGTGCGCAGTACGGCTTTTTTGCCGGTGTGGATGAAGCGGGCCGCGGCCCGTTGTGCGGTCCGGTCGTTGTGGCGGCCTGTATCCTTGACCCGGAGAAGCCGGTGTACGGCATCAACGACTCCAAGAAACTGACTGAGAAAAAAAGGGAAGCCCTCTTTGATGAGATCCTTGACAAGGCGCTGGCCTATAAGATCGTCTTTGTAGGCCCGGAGATCATCGACCGGGATAATATCCTGAACGCCACCATGAGCGGCATGAAGCAGGCTGCGGAAGGACTGGACATTGTGCCGAACCTCGTGCTGGTGGACGGCAACCGTGTCCCGGCTGCGCTGGAGATCCCCGCCCAGCCGGTGGTCAAGGGCGATGCCACCAGCGCCAGCATCGGCGCGGCATCGATCCTGGCAAAGGTCAGCCGTGACCGCTATATGATGGAGCTGGACAAGCAGTACCCGCAGTATCAGCTGGCAAAACACAAGGGTTACCCGACCAAGCTCCATTATGAACTGATCGAGCAGTACGGGATCCAGCCCTTCTACCGCCGCAGCTTCCTGAAAAAGCAGGGCTATTGGCCGGAGGGCAAGTGATGGATCGGGCCGAGACCGGCCGCACCGGCGAGGCTGTGGCTGCGCGGTATTACCAGAAGCAGGGATGTGAGCTGGTGGCACACAACTACCGCACCCGGATGGGGGAAATCGACCTCATCCTGCGGGAGCCGGACGGCACACTGGTGCTCTGTGAGGTCAAGACCCGCAGCCCCGACCCGCTGGCCGCACCTGCTGCGGCCGTGACCTCTGCCAAGCAGCGCAGGCTCATCCGCACCGCAGAATATTATCTCCAGCACACCGGACAGAGTGATGAACCGGTTCGTTTTGACGTTGCCGAGGTGACCCCTCTTGACAGCGGGCGCTGGATGGTACATATTATAAAGGGTGCATTTACCGCGTAATGCGGGGTGCATTGGTGGGAAAAGGCAGAAAACGGCTTTTGCCGCTGCCACAAACATGGGGCCAATGCGGGCCCCGCTGGAAAAAAGGAGCGACGACAATGCAGTTTTTCAGCACGAGAGATCATAACCGCGTGGTAAGTGCCTCTCAGGCCATTGCACAGGGCCTGTCGGATGAGGGTGGTCTGTTTGTTCCGCAGAGCTTCCCGCAGGTGGATGTTAAGGCGATCTGTGCGCTGGATTACCCCGAGATGGCTGCTGCCATCGTGGGGCAGTATCTGACTGATTATTCACAGGAGTTCCTGCAGGAGGCCGCCAAGGCCACCTATGGTGCGGCCTTTGGCGGAAAGGCGGGGTATCTGGCCCCTGTTTCGGATGAGGTGTACTCTCTGGAACTGTGGCACGGCCCGACCTGCGCCTTCAAGGATTACGCCCTGCAGCTGATGCCGAAGCTGCTGGTGGAGGCAAAGAAAAATCTTGACCGCACCGAGAAAACATTGATCCTGGTGGCGACCAGCGGCGATACCGGCAAGGCCGCGCTGGATGGCTACCACGATATCCCGGGTGTGGAGATCGCGGTGTTCTTCCCCACGGGCGGCACCAGTGAGATTCAGCGCCTGCAGATGGTGACCCAGGAAGGCGAAAATGTGGCGGTCTACGCTGTGCGCGGCAACTTCGATGATGCCCAGACCGGCGTGAAGAAGGTCTTTGGCGACCCGGCCATTGCTGCCGAGCTGGCAAAGCGGAACATCCGCCTGTCCAGTGCAAACTCCATCAACTGGGGCCGTCTGGTGCCGCAGATCGTTTACTACTTTGCCGCCTACGCCCAGCTGCTCAAGGCAGGGAAGGTGCGCTTTGGTGACAAGGTAGACTTCTGTGTGCCTACGGGCAATTTTGGCGATATTCTGGCGGGCTACTATGCAAAGCAGATGGGCCTGCCGGTGGGCCGACTGATCTGCGCTTCCAATGAGAACAACGTCCTGACCGATTTCCTGACCACCGGTACTTATACTGCCAAGCGGGAATTCTTCAAGACCACTTCTCCCAGCATGGATATTCTGGTGTCCTCCAATCTGGAGCGCCTGCTCTATCACGTCACCGGCAGCGATGCCGAGGTGGCGGGCCTGATGAAGAGCCTGTCTGAAACCGGCAGCTATACCGTCCGGCCCGAGACGCTGGCCGCCATTCAGGAAAGCTTTGGCTGCGGCTGGAGTAGCGAGGAAGAGGTGGCAGGGGAGATCCGTGCCCGCTATGAGCAGGATGGCTATCTCTGCGATACCCACACCGCTGTGGCCTTCCATGTGGCGGGCCGTCACAAGCGCGAGGGTGTGCCCATGGTGGTGCTGTCCACTGCCTCCCCCTACAAGTTCCCCCGCAGCGTGCTGGAGGCTCTGGGCCACACTGCCCCGCAGAACGACTTTGAGGCCATGCAGGAGCTGGAAGCAGCCACCGGCCGCACTGCACCCGCAAGCCTTGCTGCCCTGCGGCAGAAGGCCGAGCGGTTCAATACCGTCATCGACCCGGAGCAGATCGCGCAGGTGGCGCTGAGCTATCAGGAATAAACCTTGTCCTGCCGGACTTAGAACAGGAGAAAAATGAATGGCACTTTATGTGCTTGGCGATACCCATCTTTCACTGGGCGCTTCCAAACCCATGGATGTTTTTCCGGGGTGGAACGGCTATGTGGAGCGGCTGGAGCGCAACTGGCGCAAGCTGATCAAACCCGAGGACACCATCGTGCTGGCGGGGGATATCAGCTGGGCCATGCGCCTGAACGATACGCGCAGGGATTTTGCGTTTTTACAGGAGCTTCCCGGCCAGAAGCTGATCATGAAGGGAAACCACGATTACTGGTGGACCACGGCCAACAAGATGAACGCTTACCTTAAGGCTGAGGGCTTTGACACCCTGCACATCCTGCACAACAACTCCTACTCTGTGGAGGGGTATGCGCTGTGCGGCACCCGGGGCTGGCTGTTCGATGTGGGAGAACCCCACGATGAAAAAGTGATGAACCGCGAGATCGGGCGCTTGAAAATGAGCCTGGATGCTGCGGAGCCGGGGTTGGAGAAGCTGGTGTTCCTGCATTACCCGCCGGTCTACACCGGCACCAGTGCCCCTGAGATCGTGGCCACCTTGAAGGCCTACGGCATCACCCGCTGTTACTACGGCCACCTGCACGGAAACGCCATCCGGTACGCGGTGCAGGGCGATGTGGACGGCATCCGGTATAAGCTTGTCAGTGCCGATGGCCTGCGTTTCTGCCCCTACCGCATCAATTAAAGGCGGGAAGTGTGGGCAAAAAGAACAAAAAGTCAAAATTTGGTCTGGCAATTGTGTCTGGAACGTGCTATAATAAGTTTTGACGCGATTGTTGCACCCAATTGAGCGCGCGCGTCCCCGCATTTCGCAAACAGAAGATACAGGACGCGGTGCGCGGTTGCAGGAGACAGGGAAGAAAACCTGTCCCCAACGCAATAGAATTTTTGAGTGGAGGATACACAAAATGAATTTCATCAAGTGCGAAAAGCTCGAGAAGAGCATGGCAGAGCTGCAGTTCTCCATCGACGCTGAGGCCTTTAAGGGCGCAGTGGCCGATGTCTTCAAGAAGGAGGGCAAGAAGTACTCCGTGCCCGGCTTCCGCAAGGGCAAGGCTCCCCGTTCTCTGATCGAGAAGATGTACGGCGCTGATGTCTTTACCTATGATGCCATCAATGAGCTGTTCCCCGCTGCTTACGAGGCAGCTGTGAAGGAAGCTGGCATCGAGCCCGTTGGCCGTCCTGAGGTTTCTGTGGATGCTGCCAGCGAGACCGAGGGCGTGACCCTGACCGTCAAGGTCGCTGTGATGCCCGAAGTCAAGGTCGGCAACTACAACGGTCTGACCGTTGAGAAGACTGTCCATACTGTTACCGACGAGAGCGTCGATGCAGAGCTGAAGCGCGTGCAGGAGCGCAACGCCCGTGAGCTGACCCGCGAGGGTGCTGCTGAGAATGGCGATATCGCTGATATCGACTTCGAGGGCTTTGTGGACGGTGTCGCTTTTGAGGGCGGCAAGGCTGAGCACTACAACCTGACCCTGGGCAGCGGCTCTTTCATCCCCGGCTTCGAGGATCAGATCGTTGGCCACTCCGCCGGTGAGGAGTTCGACGTGAACGTCACCTTCCCCGAGGAGTATCAGGCTGCTGAGCTGGCTGGCAAGGCTGCTGTCTTCAAGATCAAGCTGCACGAGGTCAAGTACAAGGAGCTGCCCGCTCTGGATGACGAGCTGGCTAAGGACTGCTCCGAGTACGACACTCTGGAAGAGTTCAAGGAGTCCATCCGCAAGAACAACCAAGAGCAGCTGGACAAGCAGGATGACCTGGCTGTTGAGAATGCTCTGGTCGATCAGGTCATCGAGAGCATGGAGGCTGAGATCCCCCAGGCTATGTACGATACCCGTATGGACGAGATGGTCAATGACTTCGCCTTCCGTGTGGAGCAGCAGGGTCTGCGCCTGGAAGACTACCTGAAGTATATGGGCCAGACCATGGATCAGTTCCGTGCTTCCTTCATGCCTCAGGCTGAGAAGCAGGTCAAGATCCGCCTGGCTCTGGAGGCTGTTGCCGCTGCTGAGAACATCGAGGCTTCCGAGGAGGATGTCTCCGCTGAGATCAAGCGCATCGCTGACCAGTACAAGATGGAAGAGGACAAGGTCCGTGAGCTGGTCAACGTTGACGACCTGAAGAAGGATCTGGCAATCAACAAGGCCATCGACTTCATCAAGAGCCACGCCAACATCGTGGAGAAGGCCGCTGAGGCTGAAAAGACCGGGGACGCTGAATAATTCAGCTGCCAAGGCCGCAATTTGCAGGAAACGCTGTTTGAAGCGTACCCTGTAAACAAAGGTTGTTAAAATTGACCGATACGGCCCTGTTTCTTTTGCCGTATCGGTCAATTTTGCAAATAGAATCATTTTTCGTATCAGGAGGCGAACTTTATGAGTTTTGTTCCTTACGTTGTCGAACAGTCGGCACATGGTGAGCGTTCCTATGATATCTTCTCCCGTCTGCTGAATGACCGTATCATCGTTCTGAGCGAGGATGTCAACGACACCTCCGCAAGCCTTGTGGTGGCGCAGTTGCTGTACCTGGAAGGGCAGGACCCGGACAAGGATATCAGCCTGTATATCAACAGCCCCGGCGGCTCTATCAGCGCAGGCATGGCCATTCACGATACCATGCAGTATATCAAGTGTGATGTCTCCACCATCTGCATGGGCATGGCCGCTTCCATGGGTGCCTTCCTGCTGGCAAGTGGCACCAAGGGCAAGCGCTTTGCCCTGCCTAACTCCGAGATCCTGATCCATCAGCCGCTGATCGGCGGTCAGGGCGGCGGCCTTTCCGGCCAGACCACTGATATCAAGATCCACGCCGAGCACATGGTGTATATCCGCGATAAGATGAACCACATGCTCAGCGATTACACCGGCCAGCCGCTGGAGAAGATCCAGCTGGACACCGAGCGCGACAACTATATGACCGCGCCGGAAGCCAAGGAATACGGCCTGATCGATGAGGTCATCGCCCACCGCTGAAACTGAAAGGCGCGGGGGAGAGCCCTGCGCGCAAAGACCCAGAATAAGGAATAACAGTTATGGCAAACAACAATTCCGGCAAAAATGAAAAAGACCTGGTGTGCAGCTTCTGCGGCAAGCATCAGGACGAAGTGGAACGGATGATCATCGGCCCCGGTGTCAACATCTGCAGCGAGTGCATCGGCCTGTGCCATGATCTGCTCTCGGATCAGCCGGAGCACCCGGAAGCAAACGGCCGCCCGGGCCGCGGCG
>ULRS01017660.1_pt1 | contig 10861 bp, 7 predicted proteins | sample 1955671 | NCBI WGS metagenome assembly ULRS01 (sample SAMEA4835689, study PRJEB28245) | human gut metagenome | biome: gut microbiome; material: fecal sample | place: Denmark | collected 2008
CGAAAAGCTCTTTGCTGTTCTCGACCGTGCCTGGGAGAAGCACCGCCGCAACGCCCGGTGCCTGAACCTGGAGCTTTCCGACGAGCTGGTGCGCCTGCCGCTGTATGAGGTGCGGTATCTGGACGTGCACCAGAATTACGTCACGGTTCATGCCAGGCAGGATTACACCGTCAAGCGGACGCTTGGTGAGTTCGAGGCCCAGCTGGACGAAGGCTTCCTCCGGGTGGGGCGGGGGATGATCCTGAACCTGAAACAGATCCGCCGTGTGACCAAAAAGGAAGTCGTGCTGGCCGATGGTACCGCCCTCCCATTGCCCCGGGGTGCCTATGAGCCCCTGAACCGGGCAATCATTGAGAGGACTTAATGATGAAACTTAAATTCTTTTCAAAGCTCCTCGATAAACGCATCGCCGCTTACCAGCGGGAGCTCATCGAGACCCACTACAAAGAGGTGGACAACATGTACCGCCAGATGCGGGGATGGCGGCACGATTACCGGGGACACATCCAGACCATGAAGGTGCTGGCGGCACAGGGGGATCTGGACGGCATCAAAGCCTACCTGGATGCATTGGATACCGACCTGAACACTGTTGATCTGGCTGTAAAAACCGGCAACGCCATGGCTGATGCCATCATCAACAGCAAGATCTCCCTTGCCAAGAGCCGAAATATCCCGGTGCAGATCGATGCCCATATCCCGGTCAAACTGAAAATGAGTGAGCTTGACCTCTGCTGCATCCTGGGCAACCTTTTTGATAACGCCATGGATGCCAGTGCGGAGCTGCCCGAGGAGGAGCGGCTCATCCGGGTATATATGGATATGAAGGGCACACAGCTCTATATCTCCTTCACCAATTTCACGGCAACTAAAAAGCAGAAAAAGCTTGCGGGCCGTTTTGTCACCACCAAGGGCGAGGGCCACGGCTTCGGGCTGGTGCGCATTGATGCCATCGTGGAAAAGCTGGATGGCTACCTCAGCCGCAACAGCGAGGATGGGGCATTCACGACGGAGATATTGATTCCACAGGTGTAAACCTCTCAGGCGCTCCGCGCCAGCTCCCCTGATTGGGGAGCCAAGTTCACGCTGCTACTGGCTTGCCTCTCCTACTAGGAGAGGTGGCAATGCGAAGCATTGACGGAGAGGTTCCTGCAATTCATCCCCCAAATCAGGCGTTTCGTCCCCGGAATGTGTCGGGGGCGATTTTTTGTGTTAGGATCATTGCCAGACAAGTGAAAGGGGATTCCAAAATGGGAAAGAACGAGAAAACCAAAAAGCCAAAGCCCAAATACAATGTCTGGCAGAACACTGCCTACATGCTCTCGGTGGCCTGGGACACCCGACGGAGCGTGCCGCTGCTGGTGGTGCTGCTGGCCGTCTGCACGGCAGGCAAGACCACTGCCGAAATGCTCATCAGCCCGGCGGTGCTGGGCAAACTGGAAAGCGGCGCGCCGCTGGGCCAGCTGCTGGGTGCCATCGGCGGGTTCACCATCCTGCTGTTTGCCCTGACCGCGCTGTGCTACTACATCGACCACCTCACCATGTTTGGCCGGTGCGGCGTGCGGCTGGAGCTGCTGAAGCGCATCAACACCAAGCGCACCCGCACGGCCTATGCCAACCTGCTGGATGAAGCCTTCCGTCTGATGTACCAGAAGGGCCACGATGCCTGTATGAACAACCGTGCTTCCGGCGAGGCTTTCTGGAAAAGCTGGACGGATATCATGACAAATCTCATCGGCTTCGGGGTGTATCTGGCTCTGCTGTCCGGGCTGAACCCCTGGCTCTGTGTCCTGACGGCCCTGACCGCTATGGTGAGCTATTTTTCCACCAGGAATATCAACGAGTGGGGCTACCGCCACCGGGAGGAGGGGGCAAAGATCACCCGGAGCCTGCATTACCTGCGCAACACCGCCGAGGGACGCGAGTTCGGCAAGGATATCCGCATCTTCGGCCTGCGGCAGTGGCTCACTGACCTGTACGATTCTGCTTTGCGGCTCAACTATGCCTTTCTCGAAAAGCGGGAGCGCGCCTACCTGACCGCCAACCTCATCGACCTGGCCCTGCTGCTGGTGCGCAACGGTGCGGCCTATGCTTATCTGCTCTGGCTCACCGTGACCAGGGGCCTGCCGGTGTCGGAATTCCTGCTCTACTTCGGTGCGGCCTCCGGCTTTGCCCAGTGGGTCACAGGCCTGATGGAGCAGTTTGCCCTCCTGCGCAAGCAGAGCCTGGACATCTCCACCATCCGGGAGTTCCTCGAGCTGCCGGAACCCTTCCGGTTTGAGGAGGGCATCCCGCTGGAAAAGCGGCTGGATATGCCCTATGAGCTGCAGCTGGAGGATGTGAGCTACCGCTACCCCGGTGCGGAGAAAAACACCATCGCCCACATGAGCCTGACACTGCACCCCGGCGAGAACTTGGCCATCGTGGGCTTGAATGGCGCTGGCAAGACGACACTGGTCAAGCTGATCTGCGGCTTCCTTGACCCCACCGGGGGGCGTGTTCTGCTGAACGGGCAGGATATCCGGCAGTATAACCGCCGGGATTACTACAAGCTGTTTGAAGCGGTCTTTCAGGATTTCAGCGTGCTCTCCTGCACGGTGGCCGAGAATGTGGCCCAGGCCATGGACGGCATCGACGAGGAAAAGGTGCGGTACTGTCTTGACCAGGCAGGGCTGACGGAAAAAATCACATCCCTCCCGGCGGGTATCAAGACCCATGTGGGCCGGGATGTCTATCTGGACGGCGTGGAGTTCTCCGGCGGCCAGACCCAGCGCCTGATGCTGGCCCGTGCCCTGTATAAAGACGCGCCTATTCTTGTGCTGGATGAGCCCACTGCCGCCCTTGACCCCATCGCCGAGGATGATATCTACCAGAAGTACAACGAGATGACCCGGGGCCGCACCAGCCTGTTCATCAGCCACCGACTGGCCTCCACCCGTTTCTGTGACCGCATTCTCTTCCTTGAAAACGGCCGTGTGGCCGAGGAGGGGACCCACGACCAGCTGATGGCCCAAAACGGCGGCTATGCCAAGCTGTTTGCGGTGCAGAGCAAATATTACAAGGAGGGCAAGGCTGTATGAACGAAGAAAAAATGACCCTGAAGGAAAGCGTCCGGCTGACCCTGCGGGCCTGGCGCTTTTACTGGAAAAATACGCCCCGATTTGTGCTGTCCACCGTGCTGTGGGCACTGGCGGATGCCGTCAGCCCCTATGCCGTGGTCTGGTTCTCGGCCCGGCTGGTGGCTGAGCTGTCGGACGCGCGGGACCCGCAGGCCCTTGCCGTGGATGTGGCGTGGGTGCTGGGCGTGACCGCTCTGCTCACGCTGGTGCGGTCGGTCCTGCTCCACTGGAAGGGCGTGGAGCGGGAACAGCTGAACTGGCAGCTGGGCCATGACTGCTTTATGGAAAAGCAGATGTCCATGGATTATGCCGACGAGGACAGCCAGCAGGTCTACGACCTCTACAATTTCATCCAGCAGAGCGAAAGCTTCTGCGGCGGCGGCAATCCCAACGCTGTGGCGCTGCTGGACAGTGTATCCGCGGCGGTATTCCGTATTCTGGGCGGTGCGGTGCTGTCGGTGGGGCTGTTCACGGCCAGAGTGCCCGCCGGCCCGCTGACAGTCCTCAACAGCCCGCTCTGTGTTCCGGCAGTGCTGGTGCTGATCCTGGCCGTGGCGTGGCTCTCGCCGGTGTGCGCTTCCAGCGCGGGCATCAGCAGCCCGGATATCGAGGAGGAGGGCCGCTGGGGCAACCGGCTCTGGGCCTTCCTCATGGGGGTATGTCGGGACGACAAAAAGGCGCTGGACGTGCGGATGTACGACCAGTTCGAGTTTTTGAAAGATCACGCCGCCGTCTCCATGCCTGCCTTTGAGCGGGCCCGCAAGGGGAAATTCGGCATCCTGAATGCCACGGGCAACGCCGTTTCGGCTCTGCTCATGGGTCTTTCCTACCTCTTTGTATGCCTGAAGGCCTACGGCGGGGCCTTTGGTCTGGGCGCTGTGACCCAGTATGTGGGCGCAGCCACCAACTTTTTTGTGGGCATCGGCGGGCTGTTCACCGCCGTGGGCGACTGCAGATTCAACGCCCCCTACCTGAAAACGCTCTATGACTATCTTGACCTGCCCAACAAGATGTACAAGGGCAGCCTGACCACCGAAAAGCGGAGCGACCGCCAGTATACCGTGGAGTTCCGGGATGTCTCGTTCCGGTACCCCGGCAGCGAGCAATATGCCCTGCGCCACCTGAGCATGACCTTCAAGGTGGGGGAGCGGCTGGCCGTGGTGGGCATGAACGGCAGCGGCAAGACCACCTTCATCAAGCTGCTCTGCCGCCTATACGACCCCACCGAGGGTGTCATCCTGCTCAACGGCATCGACATCCGTAAGTACCGCTACGATGAGTACATGGATATCTTCTCGGTGGTGTTCCAGGATTTCAAGCTGTTCGCCCTGCCGCTGGGCCAGAATGTTGCCACGGCCCAGCATTATGATGCCGCCCGTGCCGCCGACTGCCTGCAAAAAGCGGGCTTTTCCGACCGGTTGGCCCGGATGCCCAAGGGGCTGGACACCTGCCTTTATAAAGATTTGGACGAGGATGGTGTGACCATCTCGGGCGGCGAGGCCCAGAAGATCGCCATTGCCCGGGCCCTGTACAAGGATGCACCTTTCATCGTGCTGGATGAGCCTACCGCCGCCCTGGACCCGGTGGCTGAAGCGGAGATCTACGCAAAGTTCAACGAGATCGCGGGCGATAAGACTGCAATTTATATCAGCCACCGGCTGTCCTCCTGCAAGTTCTGTGATGAGATCGCCGTGTTCGACCACGGCGAGGTCGTCCAGCAGGGAACCCATGAGGAACTGCTGGGGGAGCCGGATGGAAAGTATTACGAACTGTGGAACGCCCAGGCACAGTATTACACCGAAGAAAGCGCGTGAACCTGGCCTCCCTATCAGGGGAGCTGTCACCGGAGGTGACTGAGCAGCTTTTTGGCCCTGATGTTCTGCACAAAAAAATCGGAAAAAACTGGAATTCCCGACGAAATCGGGTGCGAAAGCACAGCACTTTGGGCGAAAAACTTGACCCACATTGGCCGGACGTGTAAAATAAATCAATAGTGAGAAAAATCATGGACGCGAAATTTTTCCATGTGTGCGGCATTCCTTTGATCCCATGGGATGAAATAAGGAGGGAAGTTCGACCCAATGAAATGGAAATTCCAAACCGCGGGGCGGCTTCTGGCCCTGCTGGCTCTGAGCGGGGCCCTGCTGGCTGCCCCTTTGCCCGCGCAGGCCGCGCCCGGTGTGCTGACAGGCCTGACCGGAACCAGCCCCAAGCTGGAACTGGAGCTGACCGAGATGGAGCTGGAGATCACCGATGATGACCCCCGCCCCAAGGGCTACCTGTACACCAGCGGACAGAGCGATTATTACTTCATCGTCTGGATGAGCAGCAACTCCAATGTTGCCACGGTGGATGGCGACGGCAAGGTGACGGGCCGCAATGCAGGCACTGCCATCATCACCGCCATCTCCGACCACGGCGAACGCGCCGCCTGCAAGGTGACCGTGACCCGCAAAAATGAAGAAGCAGCCAGAAAAAAGCCCACGCTGGATACCACCAGCCTGAGCCTTGTGCTGCAGTACAATGACCTGCACCCCACCCATCAGCTCCAGCTGACCAACAGCGACCACTCCTTCCTCTATGTCTACCAGTGGATGAGTAGCAACCCCGAGGTTGCCACAGTCAGCGATAAGGGCCTTGTCACGGCTCAGGCGGCGGGCACCACCACCATCACGGCAATGGTCTCCAACGGCCAGGCTTTGCGGTGCAGCGTCACGGTGACTTCGGATATCGGCAAGGTGACCTTGAACAAGAGTGACCTGCTGCTCCGCACCGTGGGTACCCAGGAACGTCTGACGGCCACCGTTGCGGTGGAGGGCGGCGGCAGCGTGCCCATTACATGGGTCAGCAGCAACCCCGGTGTCGTTACCGTGGATGCGGATGGCGTGGTGACCGCCATTGCCGATGGAGAAGCCAAGGTTACGGCCCTTTCGCCCGCCGGACGCTTTGACGTGTGCAGCGTTGTGGTGGGCATGGCGGCGGAGAAGTACGAATCTGAAGCCGACCTTGCTGACGAGCTCAAGCTCCCTGATCCCTACGTTGCCGTAAGGCTGAATAAACTGGCATAAAGAAAAAGCACCCGCCCATGGCTGTTTTTGACGGCTATGGGCGGTTTTTGCGTGTATGGAAACGGATGCGCTGGGAAAAACTTGCCGAAGAGGAATTTTTTGCAAAAAATATTTTGCGTCGCATGGTGTGGTGTACCTGACACATCCGGCCGCCTCCGGCAGGTGAAAAAGGACAAAATGGCCCGAACGTTGTTTAAGACAGGGGGCGGATGCCCCACGGAGCGGCAAAATCTCTGCAAAAAAGGCGGCTGCCCGGCTTGGATGACACATTTAACAAAAATTTGACGTGAAGTGATTGAATTTGCAACTCTTGACAGAAGGCGGGACAAACCATTATCCTTTTATCAGAGGAAAGTATTTTATGTCGCCAGACGTTGGAATGCCTGGTGTACAAGTGTGTGTCAGGAGGGAAAGAATATGACCAACTACCGGAACCGAATCGGGGAAGCCATTGCCTTTGCCCGGAACGTGGCGGGCAGATCTCAGCAGGAGCTTGCGGATATGCTGGGGCGGGACAAGCGCACCATTCAGAAATGGGAGCGGGGCGAGATCCGCATTGCGCTGGAGGATTATCTGGATGTATTCGATACTCTGCACCTGCCGGTGGGGCCCTATGAAATGTGGATCCGGCATCCGGAGCTTTTTCCGTGCGGCATGGAGGATATCAAGGGCTTCAGCACCGAAAAGAAGCGGAGGGTACTGGCGGATTATTATCTGCATCAGGCTGCACCGCTGGAGATCGAGCAGGAGTATTACATCCTGTTCGGCGACCACGGCAGCAACAGCTGCGGCATCCGGCAGGAGCAGCTGGCCAACCTGCAGACTCCGCTCCGTGACCGCAAACGGATCGTGAACCAGATCATCGACAACTACTATGAGGCCCGGGCCATCGGACATCTGACCGACCCGGAGGGCCAGCAGCCAGTGATGCCCATTCTGGAAGCCTGCTACGATGCCAGTGCACGGAGCGTGGAAGCCAACGAGAACCGATACAGCATCGGCAGCATCGAGCGCTATCTGGATGGCGCAGATGATGCGGCAGATGAATGAACCTGACAGCAGACGGCCATGTGCAGCCGCCTGCTGTTTTTGCGTTCGGCTGCCTGCGGGAAAATATTGTGAAATTTGCGGATTCCTGCTATACTTATCCTATTGATGAAAAAGAAGGGTGAGATAAATGGCATACAACATGGGCGGTCGGCGCTTCCGGCCGGTGGGCAGCGGAAAAAAGCGGACTGCGCCGCAGTACGGGCCGGTGGGCACAGGCTGCCTGTTTGTGGAGGAGGCCGTGGCGCGGCTGTACCGGGAGCAGAACGAGGAACATTTCTGGAGCCTGATGAACGCCCTGAACTATGCGCTGGAATTGCAGACCAAGGTGCTGGTGCCGCTGGATGCGGCGGTGGACCCCCAGAGCGGGGCCGCCCCCTGGGCACACCTGCCCATCCCGGAGGAGCGGGCCGAGGGCCTGCCGCCCTGGCTGCTCCACACCCGGAAAGAGCGGAACTATCTGCCGCTGTTCACCTCGGTAAAGAACGCCGAGGCGGAAAAGGCCAGCGCCACCCGCCCCATGGTGGAGCGCAGCCTGCGCAGCGCCATGGAGTATGCGCTGGAAACGGACGGCATCGACGGTGTGGTGCTGGATCCGTGGACAAGCTCTGCCACGCTGGATGTCTCCCTGCTCAGCGGGCTGCTGAGATCGGAGCGGGGAAGCGACAACCCCGGCGCTCAGGAGCTGGAGGCCGGACACGCCGCCGCCCGGGCCGGGGATTGGCAGGAAGCGGCGGCCCGCTATACTGCCGCCGCCGAGGCTGGCAGCGCCGAGGCGCTTTCTGCCCTGGGGGACTGCCTGTATTATGGCCGGGGTACCCGGAAGAATAAGACCCAGGCCCGGCGGATGTGGAAAAAGGCTGCGCAGGCCGGGGAGGTGCAGGCCATGATCGCCCTGGGGGATGACTGTGCCGCATCGGGCGGGGAGATGGCTGAGACCCTGCAATACTACCGCCGCGCCCAGAGCGCTGCCCGGGAGGTGCCGGACATCGCCTACACCCCGCAGGTCTGCCTGCGCCTTGCCCAGTACGAGACCCAGTACCTCTCCCGCAAAAAGGCGCTGCTGCAGGTGGCCGAAGCCGTGCAGGGGTTTCGGATCCTGCAGGCCGAGGGCGAAACGGATGCTGCCGACTGGCTGCGGGAGGCTGAACTGCTGACCGATCAGCTGCTGGCCGACGATAAAAACGCCTGAAACACAGTTTCTTTACATTTGTTCTAAGAAATCGTCATAGGAAACCGGTAAGATATTCAAGGAAATATTCTGCGCCGAAGAAAAGAGGACAAGCACTATGAGCAAAGTGATCGGAATCGACCTTGGTACCACCAACTCCTGCGTGGCGGTGGTGGAGGGCGGCAAGCCTGTGGTCATCACCAACGCCGAAGGCGAGCGCACCACCCCCAGCGTGGTGGCCTTTACCAAGGACGGTGAGCGTCTGGTGGGCGGCGCGGCAAAGCGTCAGATCGCCACAAACTCCGGCCGTACGGTGTCCAGCATCAAGCGGTACATGGGTTCTGATCACCGGGTGCATATCGATGGCAGAGACCTGACCCCGCAGGAGATCAGCGCCATGATCCTGACCAAGATCCGCCGCGATGCCGAGAGCTATCTGGGCGAACCGGTGACCGAGGCCGTCATCACGGTGCCTGCCTATTTTGACGACAGCCAGCGCAAGGCCACTCAGGACGCGGGCCGCATTGCGGGCCTGAATGTTCTGCGCATCATCAACGAGCCCACCGCCGCCGCGGTGGCCTATGGCCTGGACAACGAAGCTCCCCAGAAGATCTTGGTCTATGATCTGGGCGGCGGCACCTTTGATGTTTCGATCATTGAGATCGAGGACGGCACCTTTACGGTGCTGGCCACCGGCGGCGATACCCATCTGGGCGGCGATGACTTTGACGAGCGCATCGTTGAGTGGGCTGTGGCGGAGTTCCGCAGATCTGACCGCATCGACCTGACCAAGGACCCTGCCGCCATGGGCCGCCTGAAGGAGGAAGCGGAAAAGGCCAAGAAGGAGCTTTCCAGTGCGCTTTCCGCCCAGCTGAACCTGCCGTTTATCGCGGTGGGCAAGGATGGCCCTCATCATCTGGATCTGAGCCTGGGCCGCCCCCAGTTTGAGATGATGACCGGTGACCTGCTGGCCCGCACCGTTCAGCCGGTGCAGAACGCCCTGCGGGATGCCGGGCTTTCCGCCAGCCAGCTGGGCAAAGTCCTGCTGGTGGGCGGCAGCACCCGGATGCCCGCTGTAGAGCGGCGGGTCCGGGAGCTGCTGGGCTGTGAGCCCAGCCACACCCTGAATCCCGATGAATGCGTGGCCATGGGTGCCGCCGTGCAGGGCGGCCTGCTGCAGGGCGGCGGAAAGCTGGCCGGTGCCACCGGCGCGGCCGCGCAGGGCCTTGTGCTGATGGATGTCACCCCACTGACGCTGTCCATTGAGACGCTGGGCGGCGTGGCCACCCCCCTCATCACCCGCAACAGCATGATCCCCACCCGCAAGAGCCAGATCTTTACCACGGCCCGCCCCATGCAGACCAGCGTGGAGATCAACGTGCTGCAGGGTGAGCGCCACTTTGCCCGCGACAACAAGAGCCTGGGCAAATTCAAGCTCACCGGTATCCGCTCCGGCTTCTCCTCCAAGCCCCAGATCGAGGTCACCTTTGACATCGATGTGAATGGCGTGGTCAAGGTGTCTGCAAAGGATCTGGGCACCGGCCGGGAGCAGAACATCACCATCACCGGCAGCACCAATCTTTCTGAGAACGAGATCCAGCGCGCCATGGCCGATGCCGCCGCCTACGAGGAGGAGGATACCCGCCGCAGGGAGCGGCTGGAGCTCCACAACCAGGCCGAGATGCTGGCTTACAAGGTGGATGAAGCCCTCTCCAAGTGCAAAAAGGAGCTGGACAAGGACGAGAAGAACCGAGTCAAGAACGACCTTGCCAGCCTGCGCCGCTGCCTGCGCAAGGATAAGCCCGAAAAGATGAACGAGACCGAAGAAGCGAACCTCCGTCAGGCAAAATCCCAGCTGGAAGCCAGTGCCAACCACCTGATGGTGCTGTACAGCACGGAGCAGGATGCCGGCCGGCAGTAAGCAGGCAATTCCCTACTGAAAAACTTCGTTGAAAGGGTTGACAAACCCGGAAGAGTGGGGTATTATGTATGCAATATCACAAAAATGGCTGTGAAGAGAAGAGTAGGTTTTCGCATTGATCCTTCCAGAGAGCCCGGGCGGTGGAAAAGGGCAGGAAACAGGGAACTGAAAATGGTCTCGGAGCCGCGGGGGCGAAGTGCAAGAGTGCTAAGCCTGCGACGGGAGCGCCCGTTACAGCGTCCGGTTGTCGCGTTGCAAAACGCCGCAGCAGTGAGGCTGTCTCTGTGAGGGGACAGTAAACCAAGGTGGTACCACGGAAGTTTTACGCTTTCGTCCTTGTGGGTGTATGCCCGCTGAGGACGGAAGCGTTTTTTATTTTGCTTCCGGTGCAAAGGGTGCGGATTGTGCCGCACCGCACAAAAACATTTTTTGTAAAAGTAGAGAGGGAAAACAAAATGTCTAAGATCACTCGTCGTAATTTTCTGAAAGTTTCCGGCGTGGCCGCTGCTGCCGCTGCCCTGACCGCCTGCGGCGG
>ULRS01021790.1_pt1 | contig 10851 bp, 8 predicted proteins | sample 1955671 | NCBI WGS metagenome assembly ULRS01 (sample SAMEA4835689, study PRJEB28245) | human gut metagenome | biome: gut microbiome; material: fecal sample | place: Denmark | collected 2008
TCTTGATTATGAGTGTTCAAATTCAACTTGCAATTTACCATTTAAATTTTATATAACATTCCAGAGAATAGAGGCTGACAACGATTGGACACCAAAAAACAGCTGATCTGCAAACTGATCGGCGCCAAGATCCGCTACTATCGCACCCTGTGTGGCATGAACCAGGGCGGCCTGAGCCAGACCGATGTGGCCAAACTGGCCAATCTCCACCCGGACACCATTTCCAGGCTGGAACGGGGCGCCTATAACGACAGCGTACCCCTGTCCACCCTGATCGACATCGCCGATGCTCTGGGTATCGATGTGGCCCTTTTGCTGAGCATCAGCGAGGATGAGAAGAAATTGATTCAATGGAATGAAGGGTAAGAAGACTGAATAGCAAGGAGGAAAAGAAAATGGGATTCATCATTTTGGCAGTCATCAGCTTTTTTGTGGCAGGCGCTTTTTCCAAGAACATGGTGGTGATTGGCAGCAGCCCCTTTGCCGGCTGCAGTGCTTTTATTACTGTGTGGGGCGTAACTATGATCATCCTGCACTTTTTGATTGGACTGATTTTCGGCGTGAGCCTGTTGTAAGAAGGGGATTGGAATGAAACTGTTGGTTCTAATCCTTGTTTTATTGTACTTTTTCCGGTTCAAGTTGCTCATATTCATGGGATGCAGTATAATTCATGGAAAGAGAGGTCCTTTCTTATCATGTTTTTGTCTATCTCTTATGATAAAAAGAAATTCTCTTTTTGCAAATAGAAATTTACTACGTCAGGGCATCCCACAACATTTTGCATTGACCCAGAAATAGGAAAAGGTAAAATAATAAAATCAAAGGGGCGATAGTAATGAGATTTTTTAGAATGGATGGGCCTTTGGGGGTATGTAGTGATGGTCCGGGTCCGTTCGGGCGTAAGGTAGAGAAAGAAATTTTAAAAGATACTGAAAGGACAATTGGTAAGATATCTCCATCGGCAGGTAAGATACTAGAAACTATAAATAACGTAGATGACACGTTCGAAAATGCATTAAATGCGACAAATCCATTTTGTAGAATTGAAGATGAATTAAACTCGTACACATGCGAAGAGGCACGGCAAAAGTTAAAAAAGGGGGATCATATTTACGTGAATAGAAGTGTATATAGCCATCACGGAATATATGATGGAGAAGGAAGTGTTTATGAGTATCAAGATGGATATATAACAATAAACAGTTTAGAAGTGTTTGCAAATGGCGATGGCATTTTAGTAAAAGATGAACCGGCTGCATATTCGCCTGATGAGATAATTCATAGAGCACAGATGCGTTTGGGTGAGGAAGAATATAATCTGCTCTATAATAATTGCGAAAATTATGCTACATGGTGTAGATGTGGCATAAAGGCCTAGCAATGCCCTGCATCTTCCTATTTGGACATAGAACGGATCAGAGATGTAGAGTGATATTCCGCCTTATCTTTCGTCATCTGGGTAGGCCTCCAATCGGGGTGTCTTAATATTTTGAAATGATTTTTGGAGGATTTTGTATGAACCCGGTAGAGGAACAGTTAAAACAAATTAAAAAAGAGTTTGAAAAAAAGAAAGGCTTGTTAGAATCCCAAGTAGGCAAAATTTATGTTGTCAATGCAGGAAATATGAATCATGGCAAAAGCAGCATGCTTAATTCATTATTAAACAGAGAAATGTTTAAGACAGAAGATATTCGGACTACGGTATCTTGTGATGAAGCAACCTACAAAGACAATGTTATTTTTGTTGATACTCCAGGCATTGGAGCTAATGCGAGTGATGATGCGACTGCTTTAAAGGCTTATAAAAGAGCTGATTTAATTCTTTTTGTTCATAATCCATCAGTAGGGGAACTCCATGATTTAGAAGTCAGGCAAATTGGAAAACTAATTGATTTATTTCCTGATAGCAAAGAGTTTTGGAAACGTTTTTGTTTGGTGATGACTTATAAAGAAGGTGATAAGAATCAATCCCATGATTTGATTCAACAAAATATTGAAGAACGCCTTTCTAAAGAATTCCATGCAACAGGTTTTCCTGTTTTCCGCATTTCTAATACACGCTACCAAAAAGGTACGCATGAAAATAAAAAAAATCTGGTGGCACAAAGCGGTATTCCTGAATTGAGGGCGTATATTGAAAAAACTGTTGATAAACTTAAAAATGCTAATATAGCTTTACAAGAAAAAAGATTGGAACAGTTAAAAAAAGAAACATGCCATCAAATCAATCAATTAAAAACGCAGGTCCAAGAAAGTAAAAAGGAAAAGACGAAAAGCGTTGAAGAAATGAGCAGAATTGTTTTGTCATCGATGGATCAATACGCGCAGGAATGCGGTAAGCTTTCAAAGCAAAAGGATGAACTGTCGCTCAAGTCTGCAAAATTAAAAAAAGAACGAGATGAATTGCAAAAACGTTGGGAACGTGAACATTATTAAATAGTAAAGAATAGAGGAGAAAATATATATGTTTGTAGCAGGCGTAGTTGTAGGTGTAATTGGTGGTGCTGTTGTTGCACATAGCGACCACAGTAATTATAGAGATTATAGTAAATATAGTGATGCAACTTTAAAAAACGAAATTCAGGAAAAGGAAGTTCAAATTAAACAATATAATCAGACACTTCATCACATTCAAAATATAACGACTGAAAATTTTGAAACATGTTTGCGTGAAATCACTGCAGAAGATCCTAAGTTGCTTCCCGATGATATAGAAGAAAAAAAAGAGTACTATCAAAATAATCCAGTTCAATTTCAACAAATTGTAGAAGGCAATTTAAAGGAAAAGCTGCAATCTGAAATCGCTCGAGAACAAAAGGAATTAAAAGATATTGATGCCTTGTTAAAGCATATTAATCAGACTATTTTAACGAAAAAATGAGGAGAATAATCAAATGAGTGATTCTAACTATATTGCTAAGACAACAGAAGACTTTTTTTCAAAAATTGATTTAATTCAAAAACAATTAGAGAGTTTTTCTCTGGCTGTTGATGAAAAACGAAACAAGGTAAAGGAGTTACTACAACAGTTTAAAGTGGATGTTACGTCGGATTTGCCTGTACCAGATATACAAAATAAAAAGGAAACCAATGGCGTTGATGCAGCGCTGCAAGATGCTTTATTCCAGATACAAAATACGCTTACTCAGTGGGATGCTGCGATAAAAATAAAAGCCAAGGGCATGAATTTCATGAGTAAGCATGAAAAATATTTAGTTGTCATGGTTTTTGGGGCTGTTAAATCGGGTAAAAGTTCGTTGGGGAACTTGTTTGCTGGCAACGCATTTCGGAAGGCTGCTTTCGACAATGCTTATAAGCATCATGCTACGCCTGTCTTTGAAACAGAAGAGAAAGGGCGGAATAGTGGAGCTATTGTACGCCATGATGGGGAAGCTGCTTTTGCTGTAGGATATACTGATACAACTGGCGATATTCAATATTTTACGCTTTCGGGATTGCGGTGGATTGATTCTCCGGGAACGGGGGCACTGCGAAAAGAAGGGGATGAAAGAATCATGGAAGACATGGTTAAAGAGTATATCCCCTATGCAGATATTTGTATTTTCCTTATGAATTCATCGGAGCCAGGCCTTCAATCGGATATGAAATATATGCAGTTCTTAGAAAAACAGCGGCAGTCTGCGATTGTTGTCATCACTCATTCGGATGTAATTGATGAGGATGAAGATGAAGATGGGAATATTATTCAACAGCTTGTTCCTAAATCACCGGAACGTCGCAAACGTCAGGAGGACGATATTTGTCAACGGCTCAGTCAAGAATATCCTAATCTGTCTTCAGAGCAATATCGTGCATTGAGTGTGTCGACTTTATTGGCAGAACAAGCTATTCAAGAAAATGATGGAGAAAAATTCAAGAGCAGCAATATTGATATGTTAATGCAAAATATCTATAAGAAAGTGGGTAATGACATTATTCAGCTAAAAATGGAAAAGCCAAAAAATAGTTTGAATACATTCGTGGAAGAAATGATAAATGGGCAGGGCGATGATGTTGCAAGTATTCATGTCCTGTCACAAGAATTGAATACGGTTACTGAAGAAATTGAGAATTATCAGAAGCGAATTGATCAGAGTGTGAGCCGTATTTTACATGCCGTTATTAGTGATGTTCGATATAAAGTTCAACATCAATCTGATGAATGGTCACAGCAAATCAATCAAGGCGGTACTGCCATTTCTCAATCTGAAATTTTGAGCCAAATATCAGCTCTTATTTGGGATTCACTGGATAAAAACATTAATAGTTATTTAGGGAAAATCATTAAAGATTATAAAAAGCAGCAGTTATCACGTGTGGAAATGAATCTTAATGTAGGCTCGATTCAAAAAAAGACAACAGTTATAGAAACTCCGTATACGGTAGTCTATGATGTTGAAAGAGATCCTTCCGGATTGATTGAACATCTCCGACATTTTTTTGGAAAGACCTATTATCGGCGGGTTACGGAGCAAAAAGTACTGACTAAACAGATTGACATAGGTAATAATGCAATGGAAGTCTTAGAAGCTGCGTGGCCTGAGATTGAGAAAACTTTAGAAAAACATGTGCATAAAGCCCTTTGTCAATTGAGAGATACGTATTTCGCACCTCAGCAAGCTTATATAGATAAAATCCAGCAACGCTTGCAATTGTTAGAGAAAAATCTTCTTGAATTAAAATATAAGGAATAGGTGAGGTCTTTTGCAGGTTATTATCAAGGTCACGACAGCATGTAATTTAAATTGTGTATATTGCAGTGAGGGAGATAAACCGGTGCAATATATGCAAAAAGAAGTCATAAAAAAGATTATTGACGATTTGCCTGGAATAGCAGATCAATCTCATACGAAAGATATTGAGATTCTTTGGCATGGTGGGGAACCTCTCATGATGCCGAAAACATGGCTTACTGAGGCAATGGACTATGCGCTAGAAAAATTAAGTGATTATAAAGTGCGATTTTTATTACAGACCAATGCTACTTTGGTCACTCCGGAATGGATTGAGATTTTTAAGAAATACCATGTCGATGTAGGCGTTTCGATTGATGGGTATCGGACTTTGCATGATGAAAATCGCCGCCAAAAAGATGGAAGCTCTTCATACGATGCGGTTATTCAAAGCATACATGATTTACAGCAGGCCGGAATCTCTGTGGGCACGTTGATGGTGTTGAACACAGAGAAGGATATAGATATTGATTGTTTATATGATTGTATCAGAGAACTTCATACGAGTATTAAGATTCACTCCGTTATTCCCTGTGGCCGTGCTAAAAACGAAACGCGCAGTGGTATGATTGCTAAAAACTATGTATCTATCTTGAAATCGCTTTTTGTAAAAGCGATTCAGGATGAAATAGTCATTGTCATTGATCCTTTAAATGAATTATTAAATGCTCTGTTAGGCATTAGCAAGGTAGGTGAATGTTCTTTTGCGGGTACGTGCTGCCGAGGCTTGATTTGTATTTATACGGATGGTGGTGTTGGCTACTGCGGACGTGATGGAGTCCATGAAGATTTTCTATTTGGATACATTCAGGAAACTTCTTTAAGCGAATTATATTCTTGTGAGACAGCCCAACGGATTCGCCAACGGCAAAGCTACTTACAACAGCATAACTGTAAAGATTGCGAAGATTGGGAGTATTGCCATGGTGGTTGTACTTTTGAAGCCGTAAATGCATTTCAAGATATGTATCATAGATATCCTAATTGCCAGGAGCGAAGAGAGCTGATCCATTACTTAAAAACAACGGGTATTGCTTTGTTACGAGAACAGTTGGTTGAACAGAAACGAAAGCGACGTAAAAGAATAAAACTGCATCAGCAGTTATTAGAGGAAATTGGATATGAGAAATAATGATGTCATTTTTTTTAATCTTCATAGACGATATTTAAATCAGGCTCCCCAATTTGGCGGGTTTATAGGGACCTTTATTTTAGCGGCAGTTATGAATCAGAATGGCTATGCAGCTCAAGGGTTCGCTGGAACTGTGATGGAAGGGAAAAGACTGATAGATGAAGCTTGTCAATCTCATAAAGTATCTATCATTGGTCTATATTGTGATTATGAAAACGTCACAGAAAATATTCAAATCTGCCGATATATTAAAGAGAAATATCACTTACCCGTTATGGTAGGTGGACCGCAAGCAACGGCTTTAGGTAGAGATTTTTTGGATGAATCTGGATGTGACGTCATTTCTCGTTACGAAGGAGAACTTACAGTTCCTGAATTAGTAGATTATTTTTTGGATGGCATTGGTTCTTTAGATACTATCAAAGGAATCATGTACAAAAAAGGAAATGAAGTTATCCTCAATCCCGAGCAAAACTTGATAGAAAATCTAGATGCATTGCCTTTTATTGATGATGATTGCTATCTTACAGGAAGAAAATCAGATAATCAGCTGAGTATTATGACGGGCCGTGGCTGCCCTTTTCATTGTGCCTTTTGTCATGAAGGGCACCATACTAAAAAAGTAAGATTTCGTTCTATTGATAATGTTATGGAAGAAATTGAGCTTTTTTTGAGTCATCGTCCTCATCTACATTGCTATATTTTATTTACCGATGATACTTTTACGCTGATTCCTGATCGTGTAAAAGAATTATGTCAAAGACTAAAAAAATTACGGGAAACATATCGTTTTGATTGGTTTTGCGAAGGACATATTCATACGTTATACACGCATCCAGAAATGATTTCATATATTGCTGAAGCCGGGGCAAAAAGAATCCAACTGGGTATTGAAGCAGGTACCCAGGAAGTCTTAGATGCGTATCGTAAAGGTTCTACACTTGATGAAATTCGTGATGTTGTAGTCCGGTGCCGCGATGCGGGTATTGAGCAAATTTACAGCAATATTATTTTAGGGGGCGCATTTTATACGCCCGAAGTTTATGAAAGAAATTTACAGTTTGCAAAAGAATTGATTCGGTTAGGCAAGGGATGTGTAGAGATAGGCGTTGTATCTTATTGGCCTTTAGCCGAAACGGAAATTACGAATCATCCAGAAAAATATGATTTAAAAATCGTCGATAAGGACTTTATTACATCGGTTGGCGATTTTCCACAGACAGAAACTGATTCGCTGAACCGTTGGGATATCGTTACCATGATGAGACATATGGAGGAAGAAATAAAGACATTAATGGTGGATATGTTGCGGCATGATGAAGTCCCTACAGCGCGAATACTGTCATGGATAAAAGGAGCTGAAGATGATGTAGTGCGTGGCATGTGGTTCCTTCAGTTAAGTTCCCAGCCAAGCTTATTTGCATATTATCAAATGCTAGCCAGTGGAGAATGTGTACAATCCCAGCAACTTACTATTCCCTTTCTTAAAGCTCATCCCATGCGGGCAGTTAATCTATATCGGTATATCCAAAAAAAATCTGGTGGATATGTCTTCTGGGATTATCATTTATCAGAATTTGAAATGCAAGTCTTGATTTACTCAACAGGCAAACTATCAGTCCAAGAAATCATGCGATATGTACACGCAGATACTGAAAAAGAGAAAATAGATGTAATTGATGCATTGAAAAAGATGGAAAAGGATAAACTGATTGTCTTTTGCGAAATTTAGGGAGGTATATTTATGGAAAATATTTTGATTGATTATAGGAATGAATTACAACAACGTGTGAATGAATTTTGTTCATTGACAGAGAAATATGCTGAAAAGAAGCCGGATGTAATGCCTGTAATACAGGATATGCGATTAATTTGTCAGGATAGACTCAAGGATTTTAAACCGCGTATCATGATATATGGTATTTACAATGCAGGTAAAAGCAGTATCATCAATGAACTTATTCGTGAAGATAAGGCGAAAGTACAGGATATACCGACGACTGATAGCGTGGATTCTTATGAATGGAATGGATACACCATTGATGATACACCTGGTGTCGGTGCTCCGATGAAACATGAAGAAGTAACTCAGGCACATTTAAAGCGAGCCGATATTGTGCTTTTTGTGATGAGTACAACTGGAGCTAATGAATTAAAACAAAATTATGAGCGAATGAAAGATATTGTAGATGCTGGCAAAAAACTGATTATTGTTTTAAATGATAAAAATAGTGATTTAGAAACTAATGACAATGCGATTCAACTGATTAAGATGAAAGTTATCGAACACATGGAACAAGTCGGGATAGGGCAAGCGAACGCTAATTATCATTTTGTTGTTGTCAATGCTCGCAGAGCTCATAAGGGAAGAATTGAGCATAAAACTCGCTTGTGGCAAAAGTCCCACATGGAAGAGTTAGAGCAGGTAATGCTTACAGAATTAAAACGGGCGGGTGGCTTTGAAGTTCTACAAAGAGCTATTCAGGATGTGGAACATTGTATGGAACAAGCCATTGGTATGTTGAGTGAAGTCGAAGGAGATAAACAGATAGAAGTACTTCATGAGGTTCTGGTCAATCTTCAAGAAAAAGGGAAACAAATGAAAGAAAACCTGAACCGTACAATCACTCTGGGAACTCAGCATTTAGGGACTATCTTGCCGCAATTGATTTGGAATGAAAGTCAGCAAGGAGAAAAGACTGTTGAAGAGGACGTTGTAAATCAATTAATTAAAAAACATGAATCGCAGCTCATTGAAAAGATAGACAAAGAGCTATCTTTTCAATTTGAAAATATATGCCACGATGTGTCTGATTTATTGCAGGAACAATTAGAATCTAAGGTTTTGGGAAATTCACAAGATTTGCATTGTACAGCAGTAGAAAAGAACGGTATGCGAGAATCTTCTTTACAGGAAGTATTCAATAAAGTACAGGGAATTTGCAATGCTGAAAATGCCATTACGGCAGAAAACTTTGATTCATCTAAAGTGGATACAAACGTTGGAGAAGAGGTACTGAAGGTTGTTGCTGAAGGAAAAGCCTTGGAAGAGATTGGCAGCAGTGCAGGAAAAGCATTATTAGGCACGGAGCTGGGATCTATTTTGGGTAAGTCAACGTTTGGGAAACTAGTTATGATGCCTCTGCCTCAGGTTCCTCCCCTTAAAACGATCCTCCTTATTATACGTATTGCCAAACTTTTATTTGGCGATCATGGCGAAGCTCAACGAAAGCAGCAAGAAGCTGAAATGCAAAATGAGAGAATGCGACAAATCGCAACAGCCAAACAACAAGCTAGAGAAGAATTACAGCAAAATTTTCAATATTATGCAGAGGATATGAGAAGTAAATTATTAGCAGCTGTATTTTCTAATATTGAATTACGTATGAAAATTTTAAGAGAACCGGTTGTAACAGAAATTCAGCAATTAAAATCAGATACAAAATCTCTAATGACAGATATTGATCAAATGCACCACTTATTAAATGGTTGTGAAGAATTACGTTGTCAAATAACAGATAATAAGGAGATTTGCTAAATTATTATGTTATCCTTTAGAATACGAGAAAAGAGTCAAGTCCATATTTGTGTGTAAAAATTCCTTCCAAAGGAGGCCCTCCCTTGCTTGACCAGAAAGACAAACGTGTTACCCTGCTCCTGTTGGTGCAGGTGTTGAAAAACCATACGGATGCCCGGCATCCGCTGCCCATAACCGGTACGGTGAGTCTCCAGAGCCGGCTGTGTGAGGACTATGACCTGCCGATGGCCCCTTCCCGGAATACGCTGGGGCGGGACCTGGCTCTCCTGCGGGATGGGCTGGGGTATGACATCCACCGGGTGCCCCGGAAGGGGTTTTATCTGGAGCAGCGGACGCTGACCCGGCCCCAGAAGCAGCTGCTGAAGGACCTGGTGGAACGGGCGGGCTTTTTGACACCCGGGAACCGGGAGACGCTGCTGCGGAACCTGGACAGCCTGTTCGGCAAAGCCAACTACCGGGGCGTGGCCCAGGTTTCTAAGCCGTTTTCGGGTATCAACCTGCGGAACCCGGACTTTTTCCACAACCTGGAGGTGCTGAACGACGGACTGGACCGGGGGTGCCAGGTGCAGTTCACTTACAACCAGATGCGGCCGGATGGGTCGCTGGAGCCCCTGCCCATTGCGAAACGGGTTCGGGGCGGCTGGCAGGGGCATCCGTTCGGGCTGGTGTACACCAATGACCAGTATTACCTGATTGCCAGCGTGGGGGCGTACCGGAACCTGCGGCATTTCCGGGTGGACCATATGACAGGAGTGACGCTGCTGCCCCAGCAGCCCCGGCGGCCCCTGGCGGACATCGAGGGGTACGAGGGAGAGACCCGGCTGGACCTGGAGCGGTACATCCGGGAACACCTGCAGATGTACGGGGGCGAGGCGATGCCGGTGACCTTTGCGGGCACGGAGAAGCTGAGCCGGTACCTGTGGGATACCTTCGGGGACCATGTGAAGGTGGAAAGCCGGGACCCGGAAACGGGAGACATCCGGTTCACGGTACAGCTTTCCGAAGCCGCGGCCCGGCAGTTTGCAAGGCAGTATGCAGGAGAATGTACGGTGGTGGCGCCGGAGAAATTGAGGAAAAAGCTGGCAGATGAATTCCGAAAAATTGCAGAAAGATACAAATAGCGGGCTTACCTTGTCATACGTCATAGGTCATACGTCATACGCCGAAGGGTGCCAGCTGACGCTGGCTTCCTTCAGCTAGTGACTGTGGACCAGTGACTAGTGACTGGGAAGGGGGGAGTGAAAATATTTTCACTCTCCCTTTCCTTATGGTATAATCAAACTGTAATGAATACGGAGGAAGATACCATGCTGGCTGACTTACATATCCATACCACTTTTTCTGACGGCATCTACACACCGGAAAAAATCGTGGCCCAGGCCCGGGCTTCCGGGATCACGGCTATTGCCATTACAGACCACGACAACATCCAGGCCTACAACCGGGCA
>ULRS01055389.1_pt1 | contig 10687 bp, 13 predicted proteins | sample 1955671 | NCBI WGS metagenome assembly ULRS01 (sample SAMEA4835689, study PRJEB28245) | human gut metagenome | biome: gut microbiome; material: fecal sample | place: Denmark | collected 2008
ACCGATGCACAAAATAAAATGTTTCACGTGGAACACAACACCAAGAGTTAATAAAAGTTAAAACGAAAATAATTTGTGCGCTTATGCTTGTATGTTAGAAAAAAGTTGTATCTTTGCACGTGTTACTTAAACAATTTGAAATATGAAAGAGTTAATAAAGCATTTCAAAGAGCAACCGAAAGAAGCAATTAAAGAGGCTGCAATGTGTGTTTCTATTTTTGCCGTTTGCGGTGTGATGTTGTTTCTATCTGCAATATTGCAGGGGTGCGGCGTACAACGTGAAAGCGCAAGCAGCGGCAAAGCAGTAATAATAACAGCCGATACAACGTATATATATCACGGTGGAACGGTTAAGTTTCCAAAGACAAAATAAGTTTAACAATTAAAAGATTACTACAATGAACGAAGAAAAAAGAAACGCATTTGACGAATTTTCGTTTGCCGCTTTGTCGGCTTTGGGTCGCCTTATGGCGTGTAACGAAGTTTGCCGCAACCAACGTGCGGTTATGAAAATAAACCGCTTTCGTGCGTGGCTTATGGATTTGAAGCCGCAATCAAACCCCGAACCGAATTTGCCGTTTGACGGCGAACCGCAAGGACAGACATCCGAATAACAATTAACACCAAGTTTAACAATTAAAAGATTACTACAATGAAAAGTTTTGCAAGTAAATTTAACAAGACCACGTTTGACATTGACACAACCGATTTTCAGTACACCAAGTTAGCCGATATTTTCAACTCTGAAAACGAGGGTGGCAAAGATGTTGTACACAAGATTAACGGGCTTTATGTCCACAAATCACAATTAGGCGACAGCCCCGTAATTATTGATGAGGAAAACAAACGGTTGATGAACCTACCAAGCCACACCGCCGAAACCGTGCGTGAAATTCTCGCCGATGATGAGGCGGTACAAACTATCAAAGACGGCAAAGTCGGGTACACGATTTACGAGTATGAGAGCCACGGCAAGAAGTGTTACTCTATTTCGTTCGTGGACTTGTAAGAGTTTGGAAAGTTATGTTTAACTTTGTAGGGGTTGCAATGTTTGTAACCCCTATTTAATATAATATCGTTATGGTAAAAATCAAAGTTAATTTTTCGCCGTCTGTATATACGAAAACAAGCAGGCTAAAATTAAAGAGAGAGATTTTGCAAGCCGTGGAAAGCAGCCCCGAAATGCGCAAAGAGATTGCACGTGTTTTCCAAATGGCAAACAGACGTATTCAGAATATAGAGCAAAGCGGACAACTTTCGCCAGCCGTGCAAGCGTTGAACAAGGGCGATATAGAGGGGTACACAAAGTTTTCAATGAAGCACGATTGGAACGCCTTAAAAGTTGAGTACGGCAAGGCGATTTCGTTTTTACGACAGCCCACCAGCACGGCGCAAGGTGCAAGGCAGTACGGGCAACACCTGCAACGTGTGTACGATTTAACGCCCGATGAGTACAACCTTATGGCGAGAAACCTGCAAGGCAAGTTAAACAGCGTTTCAGATAACGATTTCGTGGAGCGTTATTTGATGCGGTACAAGGATTTCACGGGCGAAATGGCGCAAAGCGCACGGGATATAAGCACCCAAATAGAGAGCGAAGCCGAAAGCATTTCACGGGCGATTGATGACGAAATAGAGAGAGCCGCAAATGAAGCGGCAAACAAAATAGATGATGATATAGACCGAATACTACAAGGTTTTAATAAATTCGGGTTATGAAAAAAATACCTTTTGAGTTACAAGAAAGAATAAACAGCCCGACAGAAATAACAAGCGTCTTGCAACGTGCCGTAAACGAAAAAAACATTATCGGAAACAGCAAGGGCGAAAGGTTTTACAACATACCGTGCTCCTTTGATATTGAAACTACAAGTTTTTACCGTGATACGGACGGACGGGCGTACACATACGAGCAAGTGCAACGTATGCAGGACAGCAACGGGCGCAAGGCGAAATTAGAGAAAGCCGCTATAATATACGTTTGGCAGTTTGGCATAAACGGATATACTATAATGGGGCGCACGTGGGGCGAGTTTGTCACGATGATGCAGACCGTAAGCGAGGTTTTGCAACTGAATGACAAATTACGCCTTATTGTGTATGTGCATAACCTTTCTTATGAATTTCAATTTTTGCGCAAGTGGTTTGAGTGGCAACGGGTTTTCAGTATTGATTTGCGCAAACCGATTTATGCGATAACAACGGGCAACATTGAGTTTAGATGTAGTTACTTACTTTCGGGTTATTCGCTTGCAAAGTTGGGCGAACAACTTATGAAATACAAGTGTGCAAAAGCCGTGGGCGATTTGGACTACCAGCAAATAAGGCACAGCGAAACGCCGCTGACTGATGCGGAAATACATTATTGCATAAACGATATTAAAGTCGTGATGTGCTACATACAAGAACGTATCGAGGAAAGCAAAGGGATAACGCACATACCGATAACAAAGACGGGGTTTGTGCGCAAGTATTGCCGTGCGCATTGTTTGCGTGAAAAAAGCGATGCAGGAAAGACCGTACCTAATTGGGAGTATGTACGCCTTATGGGGGAACTACAAATTACGGGTATGAATGAATTTAATATGCTGCAACGTGCCTTTGCTGGAGGATTTACACACGCAAACGCCGAATATACAGACGAAATAATGTATGACGTGGATAGTTACGACTTCACAAGCAGTTACCCTTATGTAATGATAGCGGAAAAATACCCGATGTCGCAAGGCGTTGCAGTGCATCCCAAGAGTATGGCGCAATTCGAGTTTTTAATATCAAAGTATTGTTGCGTGTTCGATATTGAGTTTACCAAAATATTTGCCAGCGAAACACAAGACAACCCGATAAGCGCAAGCAAATGTTTTGTGAAAGAAAACCCGTGTGAGAATAACGGGCGTATCGTGGCGGCTTCAAAAATAGCACTGACAATAACCGATGTTGACTTTAATATAATCAAAAACTTTTACACGTGGGAAAGTATGCGAGTGGGCGAAATGTATTGTTACAAGAAAGACTATTTGCCGACACCGTTTGTAAAGTCTATCCTGCATTTGTACGAAAGCAAGACGAAATTAAAAGGCGTTGAGGGCAAAGAAGTGGAGTACCTAAACAGCAAGGAAATGTTAAACAGTTGTTACGGTATGAGTGTTACCAACCCTTTGCGTGATGAGTTTACATATAACGGCGAATGGGATATTAACTCAATGACAGCCGAACAAAAACAAGAACTTTTATACAAGTACAACACCAGCAAGAACCGTTTTTTGTTTTACCCGTGGGGCATTTTCGTAACCGCATACGCACGGCGCAACCTTTTCACGGGCATACACGAAGCGAAAGACGACTACATATACAGCGACACCGACAGCATTAAAATAATGAACGGCAAGGCGCACGAAGCATATTTCAAGGCGTATAATATGCAGGTGCAAATGAAATTGCGTGCAGCCTGCAAATACCACGGTTTGCCGTTTTCGCTTTGCGAGCCGAAAACGATAAAAGGCATAACAAAGACTCTGGGCGTTTGGGACTTTGAAGGGACTTATACAAGGTTTAAGACTTTAGGGGCTAAACGCTATATGGTGCAAGAACCGAACGCACTGAAAGCAGGCGGACGGGCATACGATTTTAGTTTAACCGTTTCGGGCGTAAACAAAAAGGCGGCGATACCCTATCTTATTGAAAAGTACGGCGCAAACGGGATATTCGATGCGTTCACTAATTATCTGGATATTCCACCGCAAGCAACGGGCAAAAACATACATACATACATTGACTACGAGATACAAGGCGAGATAACCGACTACAAAGGCAGCACGGCGCACTACAACGAACGCACGGGCGTACATTTAGAGCCAACGGGGTACAGCCTTTCCCTTTCGGTTATGTACATAAACTATTTGCGAGGTATTAAATTTAAGGACTAAAATAAACGATTATGACAACAAGAAAGACAAAGGCAGACCAGCCGAAATTTTACGACTTGAAAGCGATTTTAAGCAAGAACGCCGATTATAACGTGATATTCGGCGAAAGGTCAAACGGCAAGACTTATGCCTCCTTACAATATGGTTTGGAAAACTATATCAAGACGGGCAAGCAAATGGCGTATATACGCCGATGGCGTGAGGATTTACGGGGCAAACGTGCCGAAAGTCTGTTTGCAAATCACGTGGCAAACGGGCTTATTGAGGAACTGACAGACGGAAAATTTAATGAAGTGTTCTATATGTCGAACAAATGGTTTTTATCTTACTACGATGCGGAGAAAAACAAGCGGACACCCGACCCGACCCCGTTTTGTTACGGGTTTTGCCTTTCAGAGCAGGAACACGAAAAAAGCAGCAGTTACCCGAATGTCACAACGATAGTCTTTGACGAGTTTTTGACACGGCGGTATTATTTGCCCGATGAGTTTATGTTGTTTATGAACCTTTTGAGTACGATAATACGCCAGCGCAACGATGTTAAGGTTTTTATGCTGGGGAACACGGTAAACAAGTTTTGCCCGTACTTTACTGAAATGGGATTGAAGCAAGTGCCTTTCATGGAGCAGGGAACGATAGATATATACAGATTTGGCGAACACGGCGCAATCGTGGCGGTTGAGTATTGCAGCACGATAGTACAGCACAAAGCAAGTAACAAATACTTTTGTTTTGACAATCAAAATTTGCAGATGATTACGGGCGGTAAGTGGGAACTTGCCGTATATCCGCATTTGCCGTGTAAGTACAAGCCGCAAGACGTGTTGTTTGTGTACTATATCAAGTTTAACGATGTAGTGTTACAAGGCAACATTATCCAAGTGGGTAACGAGTGTTTCACGTACATACACGCAAAGACAACCCCGATAAAAGATGAGGAAAACAGCCTTATTTATTCGCTGGAAATGAACGGCAAACCGAACTACAAACGCAAGTTGTTAAGCACCGCCACGTATGTGGAGCAGCAAGTGACACGGTTTTTCGCAATAGACAAAGTTTTCTATCAAGACAACGAAGTCGGCGAAATAGTACGCAATTATTTAATTACGAGCGCAAAGACAAACATTGTTTCGCTGAAATGAAAATTACGGGCGGTTTGGTGCAAATTTCGTGCCAAACCGACCGTTTTACGAAATAAATGCATATCTTTGCAAGTAGTAACTAAATTATAACGATATGGACGCAAATACTATTATTCAAATCATTTCAAGTTTGGGTTTTCCGATTGTGATGTGTGGGGCGTTGTTTTGGTATATGGTGAAACAAAGGCAGGCGCACCAAGAAGAAACGGAACACCTCAAGGACACGATTGAGGAAAACACGAAAGTGTTAGCCGAACTTACAACCCTTATTAAAGTTTTGACAAATGAAAAGGAAAGATAACATTTACAAGTTGTACCAAGCGCAAATACGTGACAAAGACACCGCCGTCACTGAATTTATGGCAAACACGTTGGCGAAAACTCAAAGTATGTTTGCGTATGAGGGTTTGCCCGACAGCATACCGCAAAAAGAATTGGAGCGGCTTTTGCAGACCACGGGAAACGCCTTTGTTACCAGCGTGGATGGGATTTTGTATGCGCTTTCGGGAGGCAAAGGCGGCGAACCCGATGTTTACGGACGGGCAACGCTTTACACCGTGGCGAACCCAGCGTTAAAACTTTCCAAAACCTACGATATTCAGAAAGACGGGGTTTTGATTGAGAATGACAGCAACGGCGAAAGCCTTTTGCCGCTGATAGGGCGTTATGCCGTCTTGCATACTGACGGGCTTATTTCGTTGAACACCGCCAGCATTTTAACCCGTATTACGATGCTGATAAGTGCCAGCGATGACAAGACGAAACAGAGTGCCGAGGAATTTTTGTGCAAGATAGAAAACGGCGAGTTTTCAATTATCGGGGAAAACGCTTTCTTCAAAGGCGTAAATATGCAGACCGCACCGACCACAAACAGCGTTTATATTACGCAACTTATTGAACTGATACAATACTACAAAGCCAGTATGTACAACGAATTGGGGTTAAACGCAAATTATAATATGAAGCGTGAACGCCTTAATTTGGGCGAGGTATCTATGAATGTGGACGTACTTTTGCCGTATGTGGATAATATGCTAAAAGAAAGACAAAATGCAGTTGAGAAAATTAACGAAATGTTCGACACCGAAATTTCGGTTAAACTTGATTCAAGTTGGGGTCTGGAAAGGGATAATTACAACGCTTTGGCGGCTGATTTGGAAACGGCAAAGGAAAACCCCGACCCGACAGACGAACCCGACCCGACAGAGGAAACCCAAGAAACAACGGGAACGGACGGAAACGACACGGAAACGACAGAAACGGAAACGGAACAAACCGAAACGACCGAAACAGAGGAAACCAAAGAAACGGACGGGAACGACACCGAAACGGAACAAACAGAAGAAACAGAAGAAAACAAAGACGATAAACAATGAAATACAGCGAACTATTTACAAAGGGTAACGGGATATTCCAGGCGGTTTTCAAAACTGAATACCCGACAGAGTACGCCGCAATTTTCGGCGATACCGACCCGACCAAGTTAGACGCTTACGCCTTACTGATGTACGGCGGCAAGACCGTTGTAAGCAGCATAACCAGCGACAACGCAAGTGATGTTGTTTCGGCGGTTATTGCCGTGAACGTGCAGGGGTGGGAACGTGAAGCGGCGGCGATGCTTGCCGATTACGATGTACTGACACCCGTCACGGGGCAAATTGAACGGACGGAAACCGTAACTTTGCAGGAAAGCACCGACAACACCGAAACGGGCGCAAACAAGGCGTTTAATGACACCGATTTTTCAGACAGCGACCGAAAGACCGCAAACGATGAGAGAAACCGCACAGAGGAACGCCAAACAACCGAAACCAGCAAAGGAACGGGCGCAAGCAAATCAATTTCAAGTGAAATTGCAAAAGAATTGCAGTTAAGGCGTGATAATTGGAGAAAAAACATTATCTTTGCACTTGTAAGAGAATTAACAACGAGTATTTACGAATAACTAATTTAATTTTTAGCAATATGGATGTAAAACAGATTTACACGCTTATTAACAAAGTATCGGGTGAAGTGTTGGGAAAGACTGACATTGTAACCGAGGATTTGACGGGCATTGTGGATTTGGGCAAAGAAGTGTTCAATCAAAATGCCGTGGATAATTACGTTAAATCACTTGTAAACCATATCGGCAAGGTGATTTTCGTAAACCGACCTTATGCGGGCAAAGTGCCGAGCGTTTTAATGGATGCGTGGGAGTTTGGCAGCGTATTGGAAAAAATAAGTGCCGATGTTCCCGAAGCCGAGGAAAACGACACGTGGGATTTGGAGGACGGAACAGAATACAAGCAGGATGTTTTCCACAAACCGACCGTAACCGCCAAATTTTTCAATAGCAAGGTTACGTTTGAAGTGCCCGTATCAATCACCGAAAGGCAGGTTAAGGAAAGTTTTATCAACGCCGCACAACTTAACGGCTTTATTTCGATGATTTATGCAGCCGTTGAAAAGTCTATGACTATCAAGGCAGACGCTTTAATCATGCGTACAATTAACAACATGATTGCGGAAACCGTGTTAGCTGATGCGCAAGCGTTTGGAGCAACGGCAGACCTTGCAAGCGCAAGCACGGCACGTTGTGTAAACTTGCTGAAATTGTACAATGACAAGTATTTTCCTGCAACACCTGCAACGGGCGATGGTGAACCGACCCCGAACCCCAACGCACTGACAGCGGCAAAGGCTATCACCGACCCCGACTTTATCCGCTTTGCGTCTTACGTAATGGGTACGTATGCAGACCGCCTGCAAAGCATTTCGACCGTGTTCAATGTTGGCGGCAAAGAACGGTTTACCCCGAAAGATATGTTACACGTTGTACTTTTGTCCGACTTTGCAAAGGCAGCGCAAACCTATCTTTATTCCGACACGTTTAACCGTGGTGATGTTCTTTTGCCGCAAGCCGAAACCGTACCTTTTTGGCAGGGCAGCGGAAAGAACTACGATTTTGCCAGCACGGGACATATTAACGTCAAGGAAAGCGGCGGCAAAGCCGTTGAAATTACGGGCGTGTTGGGCGTGATGTTCGACCGTGATGCGTTGGGCGTTTGCAATCTTGACAGACGTGTAACAACCAACTACAATGCAAAAGCCGAGTTTTTCAACAATTATTACAAGTTTGATGCAGGGTATTTCAACGACACAAACGAAAACTTTGTAGTATTCTTTATCAAGTAATTGATAGGTATTAGATTGTTTAACTTTGGGCGGTGTGGGTGCAGTTGAAAGCGCACCGCACCGCCTTTTTCTTTACCGATATGACAACGATAAACTTTTATTCATACAACGGACACCCCAACACGATAAACAAGCAGTTGGGCGAGTTTACGGCGATTGCAGGCGATTTGCGGCAAACTTTCGATGTGTTGCGCCCGACCGTAACACTACGAAAGCAGCCCCGACCGACTTTCAATTATTGCTATATACCCGATTTAGGGCGTTATTATTTCGTGGATAGGGTAAGTTTTGAGGGAAACAACGCCTACGAACTTACGTTGCGTGTGGACGTGCTTAAAACATACGAAATCGAGATTTTGGCGGCAACGGGGCGTGTTACTGAAAGCGACAACCCCGACCCGTATATTTCAAACCGTGAAACGATTTACAAGCGCACCCCGAATTTCGAGAAAGTACCGTTTTCTGAAACGGGCTTACTCAATGAAACGGGCGGCATTATTATGGTAACATTAAAAGGCAACGACAATGACACTGAATGATACAAAAACCGATTTAGATGTTAATACACCCGTTGTTACTAACAACATAGACGGGACAGAAGAAAACCACGAGTGGGACGGCGAAACGCTTACCATAACCGTAAAAACACCGTCTTATATTAAAGCAAGACTTGATAAACCGCAAGTGCATTACACCAACACGGGCGGCGAGCCGATAACGCAAGATATGCCGGTAAAAAGCACGTCAACACGAGTGACGGCCACCGCCGTTATTACTGATTTGGGCGGCGATTATTCGGTTACGGTTACGGGTACATATATACGTACTTTGCCGCTTACAAAGTCGCTGACGAATTGCACGAGCAAAGACCCGTTACCCGATTATGTGGACTTTGACAGCCTTATAACGGTGGAACTTGATGCAAACCCAAACACTGAATTTCACACGGACGGAACGACCTATTTAAGCGTTACGACAAGGATAGGCGGACGGGAAACTAAAACCCCGTTTACGATTTCGGGCGACAAGAGAAAGGCTACAATTTCGTACCAGCTGGCAAATAGCGGTGATTATAGTCGGGTTAATATAGTGGGCGAGTGTTTTCCCGTTGAGGTGGTTGGCAAACAATACGGCTCTATTAACGTGTATCTTGTAACGCTTGATAATCTGAAAGAATTTGCCGCAAAGCGTTATTTCACGGACGGCGGCGAAAATGTGGATTTAGGCGAGTATGTTAACCGTATCAAAAGAATTTACACGGATATAACGCCGTTTAGCACTGATGTAATAAGATGCGGTAACTTTAATACGGGCGTTTCGTGCCAGCAACCAGCGCAAGACAAAATAACGCTGGATTTCGGTACGGCGGTAGTACCAGCGCACAATGAGGACAACACCGACTACGAAAGCGAAATACAACTCTTTTTGCCGTTTGCAGGCTTTGTAAACCTCAATACCGATTACGCAGGCAAAACGATAGCTTTGCAGTACGTTATAAACGTGGTAACGGGCAACGGGGTTGCGCTTTTGAGTTGTGACGGCGTTGTATTTCAAGTTGAGGAAACAGAGCCAAGCAGCGAAATAATATACCTTTCACCAAGCACACAAGTTAAAACCGTTGGCGGTGATGATTGGAACGAAATGTTATATTACGGTTTAGAACCTTACATCTATTGCAAGTGGTACGAGAGCGCAACGGGCGGGCGAAACAATGACAGACAAACGGGCATTTTAGGCGATTTCAGAGGGTTTAACGTGTTCGATGATGTTACACATATCTCCACCGCCGAAATGCTGACAGAGGAACAAGAAATGATATATGCGGCTTTGTCTGTCGGTGTTTATATTGAGTAATTGCAAGGCAGGACAAAAAGAAAGGCGGCAACTTGATTGTTACCGCCTTTTCTTTGTGCTTTTCTTGTTACTTGTTTTCGTGCTTTTCCAAAATATCAAGCCCCGTTTTGTTTAGGTATGTTTCAACGGGGTAACAATGCCCGAACAACCCGAAACGACCGATTAACTTTTCAGTCATTATAAAATCGTATGCTTGATTTTTGCAAGCCTTTTCTAACTCAAACTTTGACACGGTTTGTTTGTGTACCTTTTCTTGCATTTCGGACAATTCGCAAACCGTACCTAACGAATGGTGTACTACTTGCAAAGTTTCTGCAATAGTTTGCAAGTTTGTACGGATTTCGGGATAAGCATCCGCCAAAAAATTCTACGTGCTTTGTTGTTTCGCTAACAGCCTTTGCAATGTTTTCGCTTAATGATTTTACGTTATTCATAACTCAATGTATTTAATTGTTTAACTTGCTGCAAAGTTAAGCATTTGTTTTGAACGTGCAAGCGGTTGGCGTGTTATTTTGTGTTAAATTATTCTTTTAACTTTGTTTAACAATGTGTTCCACGTGAAACATTTTATTTTGTGCATCGGTGTGG
>ULRS01046863.1_pt1 | contig 10635 bp, 10 predicted proteins | sample 1955671 | NCBI WGS metagenome assembly ULRS01 (sample SAMEA4835689, study PRJEB28245) | human gut metagenome | biome: gut microbiome; material: fecal sample | place: Denmark | collected 2008
AGAGTACAGGTAATCCTTGAATGCACAGAAATGAAGGATAGCGGTATGCCGGGAACTTCTCGTTATATTACTACAAAAAACAGAAAAAATACCGCTGAAAGATTGGAATTGAAAAAGTACAATCCTATTTTGAAAAGAGTAACAGTACATAAAGAAATTAAATAATAAGAAACCATGGCAAAGAAAACAGTCGCAACCCTTCAGACAGGTAAAGAAGGACGTTCTTATACTAAGGTTATCAAAATGGTTAAGTCACCTAAGACTGGTGCTTATGTTTTTGATGAACAAATGGTTCCTAACGAAAAAGTTCAGGACTTCTTTAAGAAATAATATTATTTCTGATAGATAAAAAAGTTCCTTTTGTCGGAAGACAAAGGGAACTTTTTTTATTGTTTCTATTCTCTTGTGAGGATGGATAATATGCTTTACAGGATCTGGTGTCGTAAATAATGATATAATATTTATTTGTGAGTGAACAAGAATAGTTATATCTTTGTATCATAAATAGATAATAAACATAAGCCGTATGGGATTTTTTAGTTTTTTTTCGAAGGAAAAGAAGGAAACTTTGGACAAAGGTTTATCCAAAACAAAAGAAAGTGTTTTTGGTAAGATAGCTCGTGCTGTCGCCGGAAAGTCTAAAGTGGACGATGAAGTGTTGGATAATCTGGAAGAGGTTCTGATAACTTCTGATGTTGGAGTGGAAACAACGCTGAAGATTATTAAACGCATCGAAAAAAGAGTTGCTCAAGATAAATATGTAAATACGCAAGAGCTTAATAATATTTTGCGTGAAGAAATTGCTGCTCTGCTTACTGAAAACAATACGGTCGATTCAGAAGAATTTACTGTTCCCGAAGGGAAAAAGCCTTACGTGATAATGGTAGTCGGAGTGAATGGAGTAGGAAAGACTACCACCATCGGTAAACTGGCTTATCAGTTTAAAAAAGCAGGGAAGTCTGTTTATCTGGGTGCTGCCGATACTTTCCGTGCCGCTGCCGTAGAACAGTTGGTGATTTGGGGAGAGCGTGTAGGAGTTCCTGTTATTAAACAAAAAATGGGATCTGATCCTGCTTCTGTCGCTTTTGATACTTTAAGCTCTGCTGTTGCCAATAATGCCGATGTGGTTATTATTGATACAGCCGGACGTTTGCATAATAAAATAGGCCTGATGAACGAGCTGACTAAGATTAAAAATGTAATGCAGAAAGTTGTTCCAGATGCTCCGCATGAAATATTGTTGGTGCTGGATGGTTCTACAGGACAGAATGCTTTTGAACAAGCCAAGCAGTTTACACTGGCAACAGAGGTGAATGCAATGGCGATAACAAAGCTTGACGGTACAGCGAAGGGAGGAGTTGTAATTGGTATCTCTGATCAGTTTAAGATACCTGTTAAATATATTGGTTTGGGCGAAGGTATAGAAGATTTACAGATCTTCCGTCGTCGAGAATTTGTTGATTCATTGTTTGGTACAGCTAACAAATGAGAAAAAATACAATAGACATTATTACGCTAGGGTGCTCCAAGAATCTTGTTGATTCGGAGAAGCTGATGAAACAGCTTGAAGCCAATGGATATAAAGTTACTCATGACAGTGAAAATCCTCAAGGAGAAATTGCAGTCATAAATACGTGCGGATTCATAGGTGATGCTAAGGAGGAATCAATAAATATGATTCTTGAGTTTTGCCAGGCTAAGGAAGAAGGACGTTTGAAGAAGCTTTATGTGATGGGATGTCTTTCGGAGCGGTACTTGAAAGAACTGCAGGTAGAAATTCCTCAAGTAGATAAATTCTATGGTAAGTTTAACTGGAATGAACTATTGGCAGATTTAGGTAAGACATATCATTCAGATTTTGCTATAGAGCGTCATCTGACAACACCTAAGCATTATGCCTATTTGAAAATATCAGAAGGCTGTGACCGTAAATGTTCATATTGTGCGATTCCTATTATAACAGGAAAGCATGTATCCCGTCCTATGGAGGAAATATTGGACGAGGTACGTTTGCTCGTTTCAGAGGGCGTAAAAGAGTTTCAGGTTATCGCTCAGGAATTAACCTACTATGGCGTTGATCTGTATAAAAAGCAAATGCTTCCGGAACTCATAGAACGTATGGCTGAAATTCCAGGTGTGAAATGGATACGTTTGCATTATGCTTATCCTGCACATTTCCCAAAAGAACTGTTCCGTGTGATGCGTGAACATGATAATGTGTGCAAATACATGGATATTGCCTTACAGCATATCAGTGATAATATGCTGTCGAAGATGCGTCGTCACGTAACAAAAGAGGAAACATATCAGTTGATAGAGGAGTTTCGTAAAGAGGTTCCGGGAATTCATCTGCGCACAACGTTGATGGTAGGCCATCCGGGAGAAACAGATCAGGATTTTGAGGAGCTTAAAGAGTTTGTCCGTAAAGCACGTTTTGATCGTATGGGAGCATTTGCCTATTCGGAAGAAGAAGGAACTTACTCTGCAAAACATTATAAAGATGATATTCCACAAGACGTGAAACAGAAGCGTCTGGATGAACTGATGGAAATACAGCAGGAAATATCAAATGAATTGAGCCATAATAAAATTGGAAAGGAATTTAAAGTAATCATTGACCGCAAGGAAGGTGATTATTACATTGGCCGTACAGAGTTTGATTCGCCTGAAGTGGATCCGGAAGTCTTGATCAAAGATGAAGGCAGAATGCTTCGAACTGGATCATTCCATCAGGTAAAGGTTTATGATGCAGACGATTTTGATTTATATGCAACGTTAGTATAGTTTTTAAATAATTAAGCGGAAGACATGAACAATAAAGAGTTGATAGGCGAATTGTCACGCCGCTTGGGATATACCAACAAGGATGCGGCACGGTTGCTGACATCAGTTACCGGAATAATGGGTGAAGAGTTACAAGAAGGGAAAGTGATTGCTATTCAGGACTTTGGAACATTTGAAGTCAAGAAGAAAATGGAGCGAATTACTGTAAATCCTGTTACTAAACAACGCTTCCTTGTTCCTCCTAAATTGATTTTGAATTTCAGACCTAGTAATCTCTGGAAAGAACGATTAAAGAAAATCTCCGATAATGAGTGATAAATTCACACAGCAGGACTTGGCTGATTTGCTAGCGCAACGCCATGAAATGAATCCGGCAGATGCAGAAGCATTTGTAAGGACTCTTTTTGCTCTTGTCGAAGAATCTGTAATATCTGATAAATATGTAAAGATTAAGGGACTGGGGACTTTTAAGCTAATAGAGGTTGATGCCCGTGAAAGTATCGACATAAATACGGGGGAGAGGATTGAAATACGAGAACACTCACGTATTTCGTTTACTCCAGATTCAACGATGAAGGAAACCGTAAACAAGCCTTTTAGTCATTTTGAAACAGTTTTGCTTAATGAAAATACTCATTTTGATGATTTAGAGGAAACTTCTGAGTTGGAAGATGATACTGAAGGGCAAGAGGAAGAAACTGTTGAAACAGTTTTTGTAGAAGCTGAAGAAGCATCTCATTCTTGTTTAGAGGGTAGTACACAAACATCTCCCGAAGTAGCAGTGGAAGCTGTTGCTGTAGAAGAAAAATCTGATAAGCAGGAAGATGTTTCGGAAAATGTTATGCAAATGCCTCAAGATGAACTTCCGGAGATTAAGGAGGAACCTGTTCGAAAGAATATATTTCGTTTACCATGGTGCATGTTGGCTACAGTTTTGTTGGCTGGAGTTATTTTAGGAGGTATTGTCGTATGGAGTATGTTTTCAGGAAGAAGGTATATTCCTGAATCTGTAGTTGGGATTCTTATGGAGAAGCAGGCCTCTGACTTGAAGCAAGATACTGTTGTTCGTAAACCAATCCAGAAGGATTCGGTAATTCAAACTCAGCAGATTCCACATGCAAAGGAAGACACAGTGCGTGAATCTGTAGTAATGAGCCCGATACCAGAAAAAACAATCACTCCAGTTGTAAAACGGGAAACCTTGGCAGATACGGTTGAGTATGCTATTACAGGTACAAAAACCACTTATACCATCAGACCGGGAGAAAGTCTGGTGCGTGTCGCATTTAAATTTTATGGAAATAAAAAATTATGGCCTTATTTGGTACAACATAATAAAGATATAATTAAAAATGCAGATGTGGTTCCTGTTGGAACTACGATTAAAATACCGGAATTGTCACCTAAGGCTGATAAGAAATAACGGCATACGTTTCGATATTATTTAAATATCTTTAATCCAATAAGACTTAAACGATAGAAGCAACTAGTTTTTTTAATAAAAATTAGTTGCTTCTGTTAATATAATGCCGTACTTTTGGCTTCGATAAAAAAAGGTCAGTTGACCGGTAGTTAAAATGTATATTTGAAAACATAAAAATAAAGAAATTATGGCTGAAGCTATTGACATTCGTGAATTAAACGAGCGCATTGAACGCCAGAGTGCATTCGTGACCAACCTGATGGCTGGTATGGATCAGGTGATTGTTGGTCAAAAACATTTGGTTGAATCATTATTAATCGGTTTATTGGCCGACGGACATATTTTGCTGGAAGGTGTTCCTGGATTGGCAAAAACATTGGCAATCAAAACACTGGCATCGTTAATCGACTCTAAATACAGTCGTATTCAGTTTACCCCAGACTTGCTTCCTGCCGATGTGTTGGGTACGATGATATACAGCCAGCGAGATGAGCAGTTCGTGACAAACAAAGGTCCTATTTTTGCAAATTTTGTTCTTGCTGATGAAATTAACCGTGCTCCTGCGAAAGTACAGAGTGCTTTGCTGGAAGCTATGCAGGAACGTCAGGTTACATTAAGTAAAGAAACTTTCCGCTTGCCTGAACCATTTTTGGTAATGGCAACTCAAAACCCGATCGAACAAGAAGGTACTTATCCATTGCCTGAAGCACAGGTGGACCGTTTCATGTTGAAGGTAATCATTGACTATCCGAAGCTGGAAGAAGAAAAGAAGATTATTCGCCAGAATATATCAGGTGATAAAATTAAGATTTCTCCAATTTTGAAGGCAGAAGATATCATGGAAGCTCGTAAGGTTGTTCATCAGGTTTATCTGGATGAAAAGATTGAGCAGTATATTGCAGACATTGTATTTGCTACTCGTTATCCGGAGAAATATGATTTGAAGGATCTGAAAGGCCTGATAGGTTTCGGAGGATCTCCTCGTGCATCTATTAATCTGGCACTGGCCGCACGAAGCTATGCTTTCATCAAACGTCGTGGATATGTGATTCCGGAAGATGTTCGTGCTGTTGCTCATGACGTGCTTCGTCATCGTATTGGCTTGACTTATGAAGCCGAAGCTACAAATGTTACTTCTGATGAGATTGTAAGCAAGATCTTGAATAAAGTAGAAGTGCCCTAATCATTTATCGGAACGATAAAGAATACTTTGCCTGAGCAATTTGGATTCAGATTGCTCAGGTTGGAGAAGAAAGCATATCATTAAGTAAATGATATGTAATATTTGGTGTATTTTGCTTTGGAAATACAAAGCGTAATCCGAAAATAGAATGGAAACAAGTGAACTATTAAAACGCGTTCGTCAGATAGAAATTAAGACACGAGGGCTTTCCAGCAATATTTTTGCCGGCCAGTATCACTCGGCTTTTAAGGGCAGGGGAATGGCCTTTTCCGAGGTACGTGAATATCAGTATGGCGATGATGTGCGCGATATAGACTGGAATGTAACCGCTCGCTTTGACAAGCCATTCGTAAAGGTTTTCGAGGAAGAACGTGAACTGACTGTCATGTTGCTGGTCGATGTTTCGAACAGTTTGGATTTTGGTACAGTGAAGCAGCTGAAGAAAAATATGGTTGCGGAAATTGCGGCTACCCTGGCTTTCTCGGCTATCCAGAATAACGATAAGATTGGTGTGATTTTCTTTTCAGACCGTATCGAGAAATTTATTCCTCCGAAAAAAGGACGTAAACACATTTTGTATATCATTCGTGAATTGCTGGACTTTAAGCCAGAGAGTACACGTACAAATATTCAGTGTGCCATTGAGTATCTGACAAACGTTTTGAAGAAACGTTGTACGGCATTCATGTTGAGCGACTTTATAGATGACCGTGATTTTCAGAATGCATTGACGATTGCCAACAGAAAACATGACGTAGTAGCTCTGCAGGTATACGACCGTCGTTTGGAAGAGCTACCGGATGTAGGTCTTATGAAAGTAAGAGATGCTGAAACTGGCCACGAGCAATGGATTGATACCTCATCAAAATCTTTACGGAAAACTCATCACGAATGGTGGAAATCTCGTCAGCAAAAGCTTCATGAGATATTCACTCATAGCAATGTGGATGCTGTATCGGTACGTACTGATCAGGATTATGTGAAAGCATTGCTTAATTTATTTGCGAAACGAAACTAAAATAATTATGAAATACAATAGTAGCAAGAGATATGTGAAGGCATTATGGTGTGCGTTGCTTTTGTTTATTGCAGCTCCAGCTGTAAAAGCACAAGTTACGGTAGAAGCTACCATCGACTCTTTACAGCTTCTTATCGGCGAGCAAGCAAAAATAAAACTTCAGGTAAGCATGGATGCTAATCAGAAGTTACGTTTGCCGTTACTTCGTGATACATTGGTTACAGGTGTTGAAATTCTGGATGTTGCAAAGCCTGATACTCAGCTGCTGAATAATGATAAGCGCTGGCTGATCTCACAAGAGTATACGATTACTTCATTTGACTCTGCATTGTATTATCTTCCTCCTTTTGAGGTTCTGGTAAACGATCAGGCATACCGCTCGAAAGCTTTGGCGTTGAAAGTTTATTCGATTCCGGTAGATACTTTACATCCGGATCAGTTCTTTGGACCAAAAGATATTCGGGAAGTGCCTATAACTTGGAATGATCTTGCTCCGTTGGTTTATTCAGCACTTGCTATGCTGATATTGGGTGCGGCAGCTGTGTTCTTTATCATTCGTTACCGCGATAACAAGCCTATTATCAAGATTATTAAAATTGAACCTAAATTACCTCCTCATCAAGCTGCCATGAAGAAGATTGAGGAGATTAAGGCTGACAAACAAGTGCGACGTGAAGATCCGAAACTGTATTATACGGAGTTGACCGAGGTACTTCGTACATATATAAAAGATCGCTTTGGATTCAATGCGCTGGAAATGACATCTTCGGAAATCATTGAACATTTGTTGGAAGTAAAAGATCAACAGTCAATCAGTGACTTGAAGACTCTGTTTATGACGGCCGATCTTGTAAAATTTGCTAAGCATGCACCTATGATGAATGAAAATGACATGAATCTGGTGAATGCCGTTGATTTTATTAATCAAACCAAAGTGGAAGAAGATCCGAATGTGAAGAAAGAACCAACAGAAATCAGGGTAGAAGAGAAGCGTTCAAAACAAGGTAGAATTGCGCTTCTATGCAGTATTTCAGTGGTAAGTATTGGTGCTGTAGTTTGCCTGTATTTGGTTATTTGCCACATAATCGACCTCTTTTTTTAACATTTAACTTGTGTAAGAACTATGATTTTTGCAAATCTGGAATATCTGTTTTTGTTACTTCTGCTGATACCATATATCGTATGGTACTTCATGCGTAGAAAGAAAACAGAGCCTACTATGCAGGTATCTTCTACCCGCATGTATATGAATGCGCCGAAGAGCTGGAAGATTTATCTTCTTCATGCCCCTTTTGTTTTGAGAATTGTAGCCTTTGTCATGATTGTATTAGTGTTGGCGCGTCCTCAGACAACTGATAACTGGCAAAATACAGAAATAGAAGGTATCGATATCATGCTGGCAGTGGACGTATCAACCAGTATGCTTGCTGAAGATTTGAAACCCAACCGTTTGGAGGCTGCTAAACAAGTAGCTGCTGAATTTATAAATGGGCGTCCAAATGATAACATCGGTCTGACTGTCTTTGCTGGAGAAGCATTTACCCAATGTCCGCTTACGGTAGATCATGGGGTATTATTGAATTTATTTAATAGTATCAAAGGTGATATCGCTCAGCGTGGAATGATAGAAGATGGTACTGCTATCGGTATGGGACTTGCCAATGCAATTAGCCGACTGAAAGACAGTAAGGCTAAATCGAAAGTCATCATTTTGCTGACAGATGGTAGTAATAACCGCGGAGATATTTCTCCACTGACTGCGGCTGAAATAGCTAAACAGTTTGGTATCCGTGTTTATACTATTGGAGTGGGTACGAACGGAACAGCTCCTTATCCAATGCAGACCTATGCAGGAGTTCAGTATGTCAATGTTCCAGTAGAGATTGACGAACAAACACTGACCCAAATTGCCGGAACAACAAACGGAAATTATTTCCGTGCTACCAGCAATTCAAAACTGGAGGAAGTCTACAGAGAAATAGATAAGCTGGAAAAAACAAAACTGAACGTCAAAGAATTCAGTAAGCGGGAAGAAGCTTATGCTACTTTTGCTTTGATTGCTTTCTTCTGTATTTTATTGGAAATTTTGCTGCGTAATACAGTATTAAAGAAAATACCTTAAATTCAAGAATAATTATGTTTCGATTTGGAGAACCTGTTTATTTATATCTACTTATCATATTGCCGATATTGGTAGGGCTATATCTCTATTCCAATTATCGCCGACGTAAAAAGATTGCCCAATATGGTGATCCGGAGTTGTTGGCGCATCTTATGCCTGATGTATCGAAATACCGTCCGGATGTAAAGTTCTGGCTTGTTTTTGCTGCACTGGCTATGGTTATTTTTATGCTGGCCCGTCCTCAGTTCGGATCAAAAATGGAAACTGTAAAACGTCAGGGAGTTGAAACTGTTGTAGCACTCGATATATCCAATTCTATGCTGGCTCAGGATGTTACTCCCAGCCGTCTGGAAAAATCGAAGAAATTAATTTCCCGTTTGGTGGAAACTTTCAATAATGATAAAGTTGCCATGATTGTGTTTGCGGGAGAGGCTTTTACCCAGTTGCCTATCACAAGCGATTATATTTCTGCCAAAATGTTTTTGGAAACCATTAATCCTTCACTTATCTCAACACAAGGAACTGATATCGCCGGAGCCATTAATCTGGCTATGAAAAGTTTTACTCCAAATGAAGGAGTCGGTCGTGCCATTGTACTTATAACTGATGGAGAAAACCATGAAGGTGGAGCTGTCGAAGCAGCGCAGGAAGCTGCCAAGAAAGGTGTTCGCGTATTTGTGTTGGGAGTTGGTTCTCCTGATGGAGCGCCCATTCCGGCAGAAGGAACGAATGAGTTCCGTAGAGATAAGGATGGCAATGTTATTGTAACCCGCTTGAATGAACAGATGTGTCAGGAGATAGCAAAAGCAGGTAATGGCATCTATGTTCGGGTAGATAATACAAATAATGCAGAACGGGCATTGAATGCAGAAATAAGCAAATTGGCTAAGGCTGATGTGGAGACTCAGGTCTTTACAGAGTTTGATGAGCAGTTCCAGGTACTGGCATGGCTCGCCTTGATTTTGCTTGCAGCAGATTTAATGTTGCTGGAGCGTAAGAATCCACTATTCAAGAATATAAAACTCTTTAAACAGAATTGATTTTATGTTGCGGAAAAAATATATGATGCTGGGACTCATGTTTGTTTCTGTTGCAGTTTACGGACAGAAAACAGAACGTGACTATTTGCGCAGTGGAAATAAGCTATATAAAGACAGCACTTTTGTAAAAGCGGAAGTCGATTATCGTAAAGCACTGGAGCTTGAACCGAAGTCTACGGATGCGATGTACAATCTGGGAAATGCTCTCTTGATGCAGCAGAAGGCAAAGGAAGCTATGGAACAGTTTGAAGCAGCATCGCGTGTAGAGAAAGACAAGGCTAAACTGGCTCAGATTTATCATAATATGGGAGTGATTCTGCAATCTTCGAAGCAGTTGCCTCAATGTATCGAAGCATATAAACAGGCTCTGAGGAATAATCCGAAAGATGATGAAACCCGATATAATCTGGCACTTGCTCAAAAGCAGCTGAAAGACCAGCAACAGCAGCAAGATCAGAATCAGGAAAAGGATCAGAAGCAAGATCAGAAAAAAGACGAACAACAACAGAATAAAGACCAGCAGGAACAAGATAAGAAAGACCAACAGCAGAACAACCAGCAACAGCAGCAGAATGAAAACCAAATGTCGAAAGAAAATGCGGAACAACTGTTGAAAGCTGCCATGCAGGACGAAAAGAACGTACAGGACAAGGTGAAGAAAGCTGTTCAGGTTCAAGGACGTAAATTGGAAAAAGACTGGTAATTTTAGGTGAATAATTATATAAACGAAATAAGGAAATGATGAGGAAATTTACTTTCTTTCTACTGTTGATTCTTACTACAGTATATGCATGGGCAGATAAAAAAGCGACTTTGACGGCTGAAGCTCCCGATGTGGTAGTAAGCGGGGATCAATTTCGCTTGACATTTACGGTCAACACACAAAAAGTGAAGGATTTTCGCGCTCCTTCTATAACAAAAGGATTTGATGTGCTGATGGGGCCGAGCCGTTCTCAGCAGAGTAGTACGCAAATTATTAATGGCAAGGTATCTTCAAGCAGTTCTATTACGTATACTTACATATTGATGGCAGGTGATGCGGGAACTTACACGATACCGGCAGCC
>ULRS01032167.1_pt1 | contig 10634 bp, 7 predicted proteins | sample 1955671 | NCBI WGS metagenome assembly ULRS01 (sample SAMEA4835689, study PRJEB28245) | human gut metagenome | biome: gut microbiome; material: fecal sample | place: Denmark | collected 2008
GCAGGCTCGTTGTGCCCCACGGCTACATAATCCAGGAAGAAGAGCGGCTCGGCCCCCTGCGCCAGCACGTCGTTCACGCACATAGCCACGGCGTCGATGCCGATCGTGTCGTGCTTATCCATCTCGAAAGCCAGCTTGAGCTTGGTTCCCACGCCGTCGGTACCGCTCACGAGCACCGGCTCCTTGACATTAAGCGCCGAGAGATCGAACATTCCGCCGAAGGCGCCGATGTTACCCATCACGCCCAACCGCGAGGTCGAAGCCACGTGTTTCTTGATGCGGCGCACCACTTCGTATCCGGCCTCGAGGTTCACACCGGCCTTTTCATAACTTTCCGCCATAACAATAGTTGGTTTTAGCTGTTTCCTGAATATTTCCACCCGATGTTTTCGAAATACGCATGCAGGACAGGTTCTTCCCTGACACCGCAGATCGAAAACGAAGCGGTTTGTTTAACATTTTTCTTTTTTGTTCGCCTCCTCGATCGTCCCGTAAAGCGACGTCGGATAATTGCCCGTGAAGCAGGCCATGCACAACTCGCAGCGATTGCCCGCCTTCAGCAAGGCATCGGGCGAGAGGTAAGCCAGCGAATCGGCTCCGATATACTCGCACGCCTCCGGAACCGACATGCGGGCGCACAGCAGCTCCTCGTACGTCGAAGTATCAACACCGTAAAAACAGGGATTCTTGAACGGAGGGCTGGCGATGCGGACATGAACTTCCGTGGCCCCCGCCTCACGCAACAGACGCACAATGCGCCGGGAGGTGGTACCGCGCACGATCGAATCGTCAATCAGCACCACACGCTGCCCCGAAACGATACCGCTCACCGACGAAAGTTTCATCCGCACGCCCTTCTCACGCATCGACTGCGACGGCTGGATGAAGGTGCGGCCGATGTATTTGTTCTTGATAAGTCCCATCTCGTAGGGAAGACCGCTCGCTTCGGCGTATCCCATGGCAGCGCTCAAACTCGAATCGGGCACTCCGACCACGATGTCCGCGTCTGCCGGCGCCTCCTTGTAGAGCAAGCGTCCCGACTCCTTGCGGAAGGCGTGCACGTTACGGCCCTCGATGTCGCTGTCCGGGCGGGCGAAATAGATATACTCCATCGCACACATCATATGGCGCTTGAACATCGAATAGTCGCTGCTGCGGATGCCGTGCCGATCGATCGTAACGATCTCGCCGGGCTCTACGTCACGCACGAATTCGGCACCCACCACCTCGAAAGCACAGGTTTCGCTGCTGACGACATAGCCGTCTCCCAACTTGCCGATCGAAAGGGGCCGCAGACCGTGTTTGTCACGGCAGGCATAGATGCGGTTAGCCGTCATCACCAGAAACGCGAACGCTCCTTCGAGCATATTGAGCGCCTCGATGATCGAATAGATACGGGGCCGGTTGTGGTTGCGTACCTCCTTTTTGATAAGATGGGCGAACACTTCGCTGTCCGAAGTGGACTGGAAAAGACTGCCCTTGTTCTCCAGGTAGTTGCGCAGCAGATCCGCATTGACGATATTCCCGTTGTGGGCCAATGCGAAATCACCCGTGTTATGATGGAACAGAAAAGGCTGTATATTCTCCGTCCCGCCGCCACCGGCCGTCGAATAACGGACATGACCGATGGCCATATCGCCCGCAAGGTTTGCCAGCTTGGCTTCGTTGAACACCTCCGTAACAAGTCCTTCGCCCCGAACACGCCGCATCGCCCCTTCCTTCGAAACGCTTACGATACCGCACCCTTCCTGCCCGCGATGTTGCAGGGAATGAAGGCCGTAGTAGGTCAGGTTAGCTGCGTCGGGCACTCCCACGACGCCGAAAACGCCGCACTCCTCGTGCAGCTCCCGGTCGCAGATCGGCTGCATTATGCTCTCTTTGTGCATCGGAACTTATTTGATTACTTTTTCCAGACGGGCCAGGATCTCCTCGTAAGCCTCGCGCACCTTACCCAAGTCACGACGGAAGCGATCCTTGTCGAGCTTCTCGTTGGTAGCCATATCCCACAGCCGGCAGGTATCGGGCGACACCTCGTCCGCCAGAACGATCTCGCCGTCCGACGTGCGGCCGAACTCGATCTTGAAGTCGATCAGGTTGATATTCATCTTGGCGAAAAGCTCCTTGAGCACCTCGTTGATCCGGGCGGTCATGGCATAAATCTGTTTCAACTCGTCATAGGTTACGACACCCAGCGCCACCGCATGATGATCGTTGATCAGCGGATCGCCCAGCTCGTCGTTCTTGTAACAGATGTCGAAAATCACGTTCGAAGGCTTCGTTCCCTCCTCGATACCCAGACGCTGGGCCATCGAGCCGGCGATGACGTTACGGACGATCACCTCCAGCGGAATGATCCGCACACGGCGGCACAACTGGTCGCGGTCGTTCAGGGTCTTCACGTAGTGAGTCTTGATCCCCTGCTTGTTGAGATATTCGAAGATCAGGGTCGAGATCCGGTTGTTCAGCACGCCCTTGTTCTCGATCGTGGCCTTTTTGATGTTGTTGAACGCCGTCGCCGCATCCTTGTAGTGAATCAGGATCATATCCGGATCGTCCGTCAGGAAAACCTGTTTGGCCTTACCCTCGTAAAGCATTTCGCCTTGTTGCATAGTGGTTGGTATTTTATAATTGTTATTTTGTTTTCCGGAAATAGTTCACCGCATTCGTGAAGATGTCCTGCACCTTCTCTCCGGCGATGTTCTTAAAGAGGTTCTCCCCGTAACGCTCCGTATGGCCCATCTTACCGAGTATCTGCCCGTCGCGGCTCACGATACCCTCGATCGCATAATACGATCCGTTGGGATTGTACGGGGCTTCGGCCGTCACGCGGCCTTCGGCATCGACATACTGGAACGCCACCTGCCCGTTCTCGAACAGCTCGCGGGCCAGAGGCTCGTTCACGACGAACTTGCCCTCGCCGTGGCTCACGGCGATCGAATGGATATCGCCCACCGAGAAACTCGACAGCCACGGGGAGTTGGTCGTCGCCACGCGGGTCGAAACAATCTGCGACACATGACGGTTGATGTCGTTGCGGAAGAGCGGCGGCGACTCTTTGGTCACCAGGCCCAGCCGTCCGTAGGGCAGCAGGCCCGACTTGACCAGCGCCTGGAAGCCGTTGCAGATGCCCAGAATCAGGCCGCCCCGGTCGAGCAGACGATGTATTTCCTCCGAAATATCCTTGTTGTTCAGCACATTGGCAATGAATTTACCGCTGCCGTCCGGCTCGTCGCCCGCCGAGAAGCCGCCGCAGAGCACGAAGATATGGCACGCAGCGATCGCCTCCTTCATCCGGCGGATCGAGTCGAAAATAGCCTCCGCCGTCAGGTTGCAGAACACCTCGCTGCGCACTTCGGCACCCGCCCGGCGGAAGGCCTTCGCGGTGTCGTAGTCGCAGTTGCTGCCCGGGAATACGGGGATGAAAACCACCGGACGCTCGACCGCCTCGCCCGGATAGGTGAAGCTGCGGAGAGCCGGCATCGCCTCCATGACCGGCGCATGGTTGATTCCCTTATCGGGATAAACCGTCGCAAAGCGTTCGGTATTGGCCCGGTAAAGCTCTTCGAGCGGCATTTTTTCGCCGTTGATCGTGAGCGATTCCTCCGCCTCGGTATGTCCCAGCAACTCGGCGGCCGGGAAATCGAGCGGCTCGGTGCTCTCCACCACGATCGAACCGTAAGAGTTGTCGAACAACGTCGCTTCATCCACCTCGACATCGGCACCGATGCCGTTGCCGAAAGACATCTTGGCCAGCGCTTCCGCCACACCGCCGAAGCCGACGGCATAGCCCGAAACGATCTTGCCGGACTCGATAGCCGAACTTACGAAATCGAAATTCCGCTTCAACGCCCCGGTATCGGGCATATGGTTTTCGAGCGGGGTATGACGCACTAGGTAAATCGAATGGCCCGCCTTCTTGAAATCGGTCGAGATGACGCGTCCGGCATCGACAGTCGTAATACCGAAGGCCATCAGCATAGGCGGGACGTTGATCTGCTCGAAGGTACCGCTCATCGAGTCCTTGCCGCCGATCGAGGGCAGTCCCAGCTCGACCTGCATCTTCAGGGCACCGAGCAGCGCCCCGAGCGGCTTGCCCCACGTACGGGGCGACTTGGTCATGCGCTCGAAATACTCCTGATAGGAATAGCGCATCTTATCGTAGCGGGCACCCGCCGCCACGACTTTGGCCGCAGCGTCCACGACGGCATAGGCCGCACCGTGGTAGGGACTCCACGACGCCAGGAAAGGGTTGTAGCCGAAGGCCATAATGCTGGCCGTATCGGTATATCCGTCCGTCGGCAACTTCTGCACCGACACTTGTGTTTCCGAACGTTGCGTACGACCGCCGAAAGGCAGCAGCACGGTCGAAGCGCCGATCGTAGAATCGAACATCTCGATCAGCCCCTTCTGCGAGAGGACATTGTCGTCCGCCAGGTTCGCAAGCATCTTTTCGCGCAGCGTACCGCCCTTCACCTCGCGGCGGAAAGGATCGCGTTCCTCGACCGCACCGATCGCGGCCTGGGCATAGTGCTTGGCCCCTGCGCTGTCGATGAACTCGCGCGAAAGATCGACCACTAATTTGCCCTTGTTGTACATCCGCATACGGCGCGAGTCCGTCACGTCCGCCACATGGGTCACTTCGATATTCTCCTCGGCGCAGTAGCGCTTGAACTCCTCTTCGGCACTCGCTTCGATCACAACGGCCATACGCTCCTGCGACTCGCTGATCGCCAGCTCCGTCGCATTCAGACCGCTGTACTTGGTCGGCACGCGGTCGAGGTAAATATCCAGGCCGTCGGTCAGCTCGCCGATGGCTACGCTCACACCGCCCGCACCGAAGTCGTTCGACTTCTTGATCAGGCGCGTCACTTCCGGACGGCGGAACAACCGCTCCAGCTTGCGCTCTTCGGGGGCGTTGCCCTTCTGCACCTCACTGCCGCACATTTCGAGCGACTTGTCGGTATGCTCTTTCGACGAACCCGTCGCACCGCCGACACCGTCGCGGCCCGTGCGGCCGCCGAGCAGCAGGACCACATCGCCCGGCACGGGGGACTCCCGGCGCACGTTTTCGGCTTTCACGGCACCGACCACGGCACCGACCTCCAGGCGTTTGGCCACATAGTCGGGATGATACACCTCGCGGACGTGGGTCGTGGCCAGTCCGATCTGATTGCCGTAGCTCGAATAACCGGCAGCGGCCTTGAGGCTGATGACGCGCTGGGGCAATTTGCCGGGCAGCGTTTCGCTTACGGGTTGATAGATATTTCCCGCACCCGTCACACGCATCGCCTGATAGACGTAGCTGCGACCCGACAACGGATCGCGGATGGCACCGCCCAGGCAGGTCGAAGCTCCGCCGAAAGGTTCGATCTCGGTCGGGTGGTTATGGGTTTCGTTCTTGAATTGCAGGAGCCATTTCTCGGTCCGGTCATCGACGTCCACATCGACGAAAACGCTGCATGCGTTGTTCTCCTCGCTCACCTCCAGGTCGTCGAGCAGTCCCTTGCTGCGCAGGTAACGGGCACCGATCGTCGCCAGGTCCATCAGGCAGATGCTCTTGCCCTCGCGCCCCAGTTCGCGGCGGATTTTCAGGTAAAGCGCCAGCGTGCCTTCGATCTCGTCTTTCACGAACGACTCCTCGACCGTAATGTTCTCCAGCTCGGTCGTGAAGGTCGTATGACGGCAATGGTCGCTCCAGTACGTATCGAGAATCCGCAGCTCGGTTTCGAACGGATCGCGGCCCTCGTTCCGGAAATATTTGACCACTTCGCGCAGGTCGTCAGCATTCATCGCCAGACCGTTCTTCTTGCAGTAAGCATCGAGTTCCGCATCTTCCATCTCCCGGAACCCGTCCAATACCGGCACCGGTTTCACGGGGGCGCTTTCCAAATCGTCCAGGACCCGCAAATCCTTCTCGCGCGACTCCACGGCATTGATATAATAGCGACGAATACGCTCCATCGTCTCCTTGGGAAGTTTCGAAGGGAAGATCAGCAGCTTCGAACTCTTGATCTTCACGTCGGCCGAAGGATCGATCAACCGCACGCAGTCCACGGCCGAAGCCGCTCGCTGGTCGAACTGTCCGGGCAGGCACTCCACAGCCAGAAAGCTGTTGCCGCCCAGATCGCACGAATCCGTCACGGCATCGGTAACCACCTCGCCGAAGACCCTGTAACGGCTCTTCTCCAGCAATTCGTCCGAAAAACCGAACAGGTCGTACACGTTCAGCAGCCGCAGGCCGTCGAGCGAAAGATTCAGGTTGGCATTCAGGTCGCGGAGCAGGCTCTCGGCCTCGACCCGGAATTCGGGGTATTTCTCAACGAAAATACGGTAACTCTTCATTATCTTATTTTTGACTTTATTTCACAAATCTGTCGGCCCACTTGGCGGCATACTCCTCGCCGGTCACACCGACGAAAGTCACGTGTCCCATCTTGCGCTTGGGCTTGGAAACGGTCTTGCCGTAAATATGGACATACACACCGGGGCGATTCTCCCGGGCAAGCGCCTCGGCCCGCTCCAGATCCTGTCCCAGGATGTTTTTCATCACGGTAGGGGCCTTCAGCTGCGGCTCTTCGAGGGGCATATCGAGCAGGTAACGGCACAGCTCCCGGAACTGATTGGTCGTCGAACCCTCGATGGTCCAGTGTCCGCTGTTGTGCGGGCGCGGCGCCATTTCGTTGAAATAGACCTCGTCTCCCTTCACGAAATATTCGATAGCCAGAATCCCCCGGTAACCGCAGTCGCGCATGAAACGCTTGCTCTGGGACACCATCCGCTCCCGCACCTGGTCCGGCATCTCCGCCGGCACGATGCACAGATCCAGAATACCGTCCTTGTGGATATTCCGCCCTACCGGGAAGCAGATCACGCGCTCGCCGTCCGACACCAGCACCACGCTGGCCTCGAAATCGAACGGGACGAACTCCTCCAGAATGCAGGGCACCGCGAGCAGTTCGCGGGCTTTCGCAAGGTCGGCCTCGCCGCGAAGCACCGCCTGACCGTGTCCGTCGTAGCCCAGCGTACGGGTCTTGAGCACGCACGGATAACCGATTCGCGCAATGGCCCGATGCAGCGACTCCTCGTCATCGACAGCCATGAAAGCGGGCGTCTTCAATCCATGATCGCAGGCATTGCTCTTCTCCCGCAGGCGATCCTGCGAGTCGAACAGAGGCCTGAACCCTTGTTTGATATTGTATTTTTGCTCGAGAGCCACCAGCAGATCGCCCGGCACGTTCTCGAACTCGTAGGTCACCACGTCGCTGCGGCGGCAAAGCTCTTCTAACGCCGCCGGATCATCGAACCGGCCCACGATCCGCTCGTCGCTGATCTTAAACGCCGGAGCATCCTCCGCCGGATCGAGGCAGATCGTCCGCGCACCCAGCAGATGCGCCTGCTCGATGATCATCAGCCCCAACTGGCCGCCACCGATAATTCCGATCGTCTTCACCGCACTCATCGGTCTAAAGTTCCGCTTTAAGTACATCCTCAGTCTGTTTCGCACGGAACATCTCCAGACGGGCTGCCAGCGCCTCGTCCTTCAACGCCAGGATCGACACGGCGATCAGGGCCGCATTCTTCGCCCCGTTGATCGCTACGGTCGCAACCGGCACGCCGCCGGGCATCTGCACGATCGAAAGCAGGGAATCCAGCCCGTTCAAGGCTCGAGATTTGACCGGCACACCGATCACCGGAAGTGCGGTCATACTGGCCACCATGCCGGGCAGGTGCGCAGCGCCTCCGGCTCCGGCGATGATTACCTCCAGTCCGCGCGACTTGGCCGTTTTGGCATACTCCACCAGCAGATCGGGGGTGCGGTGGGCGCTCACCACCCGCTTCTCGAACTCCACACCGAATTGCGCGAGCGTCGCCGCAGCGTCGGACATAACGTCCCAGTCGCTGGTCGAACCCATGATTACTCCAACTTTCATAGTAAGAAACGTACTAAATCAACCAAAAAAGAGCCGCTACGACAGAATTCGTCATAGCGGCAAGATTATATTGCTGCGGGAAGCCGATTCGTGCCCTCCTGCATAGTTCCGTCGATAAAATCCGATGCAGGAACGACACTGCACGCTCCGGCCGCACATCGAGCCGACAGCATCTGCTGTCGCTTTCGCCGGGTATGGTGCATCTGAATCCTTTCCATCGTTTCGGAAGTCGTAGCCGCCGACGGGCCTGCGGCCCATCGCCTTTTACTCGCACAAAAGTACGAATAATTTCAACGACAACCTAACAATCCCGACAGTTTTATTTCGACATTGTATCGACAAAATCCGCTACCGGATTTTCGCCTCGCAATAAGCGCAGCGGCAGGTGTCTCCCGCTTTGACAAAAAGCGGATCGACATCCTCCGTAGCCGAAATACACCGGGAGTTGGGGCATTTCATACTCCGGTCTATGAACATCCCCTCGGCCAGGTCGGGGACTGCGGCGAGCTTCTCGCCTTCGGCCCACTTCAACAATGTATAGATCAAGGCCATACGCACGAATTTGCCGTTCTCGACCTGCCGGAAATAGGCTGCCCGGGGATCGTTGTCCACCGCACGCGTGATTTCGTTCACGCGGGGCAGCGGATGCAGCACGATCATATCCGGCTTGGCCGTGCGGAGTTTCGACGGATCCAGCACGAAACTGTCCTTCACGCGGTTGAACTCCTCTTCGTCGAGGAAACGCTCCTTCTGCACGCGGGTCATGTAGAGAATGTCCAACTCGGGCATCACCTCCTCCATCGTCGATACCTCGCGGAATTCCACCCCTTCGGTCTGGGTTTCGATCTCATGAAGCATATACTCGGGCAACCGCAGCTCGTCGGGGGCGATCAGCACCACCCGAATCCCTTCGTAGCGCGACATCGCCTTGATAAGCGAATGCACCGTGCGGCCGAATTTCAGGTCGCCGCAGAAGCCGATCGTCAGGTGATCCAGCCGCCCCTTCTCGCGCTTGATCGTCAGCAGGTCGGTGAGCGTCTGCGTCGGATGGCTGTGGCTACCGTCCCCGGCGTTGATGACCGGGATACCGGCATACTGCGAGCCGACCAGCGGCGCCCCCTCCTTGAAATGGCGCATGGCGATAATGTCGGCGAAGCAACGAATCACCCGGACCGTATCGGCGACCGTTTCGCCTTTCGACACCGACGACGAAGCGGCGTCCGAAAAACCGATGACGCTGCCGCCGAGCTCCAGCATGGCCGAAGTGAAACTCAGCCGCGTGCGGGTCGAAGGCTCGTAGAAGAGCGTCGCAAGTTTTTTGCCCTTGCAGGCTTCGCTGTATTTACCCCGATTGGCGATGATGTCTTCCGCCAGGGCGATGATCTGCCCGATCTCGGCGACCGACAGATCCGTAGGGTCGATTAAATGGCGCATAGCGGTTTATTTGTTGATCCAGCTTTCGTCCGAAGGATTGTCGCGGAAGGCGATCAGGCGCTGCCGATCCTCCGGCTTGATATACCCCTCCTCGGCCGCTACTTCGACCAGCGCATCGAGATTCGAAAGGCTATGGTTGATTACGTCGGCTGCAGCAAGCCGCACCAACCCTTTCTTCATACCGTACGTAAAAATGCTCACCACGCCCAGCACCTCGGCACCCGCCGCACGCAACGCCTCGACCACTTCGATGCACGATCCCGCCGTCGAAATCAAGTCTTCGATTACCACGACTTTCTGGCCCTTTTCGAGTTTGCCCTCGATCTGGTTTCCCCGACCGTGATCCTTCGAGCCGCTGCGGACATATCCCATCGGCAGGTCGAGGATCGTCGCGGCGATGGCCGCATGAGCGATGCCTGCCGTCGATGTTCCCATCAGCACCTCGCACGCGGGGAATTTCGCCTTCACCGTTTCCGCAATCGCGGCCTCGACCTTCTTCCGCACCTCGGGGGCGGTCAGAATCAACCGGTTGTCGCAATAAATCGGGCTTTTGATACCGCTCGCCCAGGTAAACGGCTGCTCGGGGCGCAGGAATACCGCACCGATCGAGAGCAGGCCTTTGGCAATTTCTCTTTCCATAACTATTTCTACATTCTTTAGATTGTCATTCCTTTTTCCGCAAAAACGGCTTTCCGCCTATCGCTCGTCGAGGGCCATACGGAGTACGGCCTCCACCTCGTCGGGCATAATACCGCCCTCGTGCACTTTCTTGTCCCCGACGTAAAATGTCGGTACGTAATAGTAGTCGTAACGGTCGGCCACTTCGGGTTCGGCCAGTTCGTCGATCATCCTGATTTCGATGCGGCCGTAAGGTTCCTGCCGCTGCAGTTCCTCCAGATAGCCCAGCGCCTTCTTGCAGAAGGGGCACCGGGGCTGATAGAAAAGTGTAACCGGTTTCATAACTTCCTTGATTTAGAGTAAAACTTATTTCCCGCTTGCAGCGATAATCAGCTTCTTCGGTCACCGCAATTCACCGCGCATTCCCTTCACACGATCCGGCAACTCCCGTGCCGACCGAAGTTCCGCGAACTCCACGCTCCCAAACCCATTTTAGACAACTGCCGCACGACACGAATCCCGTCCGCATCGCTCGATCCGGACCGCAAAACAGCCCCTCCTGCCGTACCGCCCGAAATACTCCCTTCTGTCGCACACTCTATTTCACGAACTCCTCCACGCACCGGCGATAGGCCGCCACGGGATCGGCTG
>ULRS01059687.1_pt1 | contig 10371 bp, 8 predicted proteins | sample 1955671 | NCBI WGS metagenome assembly ULRS01 (sample SAMEA4835689, study PRJEB28245) | human gut metagenome | biome: gut microbiome; material: fecal sample | place: Denmark | collected 2008
GTCGTGGAGCGTACAGAGATTATGCGCGTAGATGGCAAGGTGTCTTACAAGGACGAGGAAGGCAAGTGGGTAGCTGTTGAGGACAACACTCCTGTATCTATGAACGTATGGGGTTTCACTCCCGACTATTTTGAGTACAGCGAGGCTTACTTCAAGGAGTTCCTCAGCGATCCTAAGAATATGGAGAACCTGAAAGCTGAGTTCTTCATTCCATTGATGGTCAACAAGCTGATCAACGACGGCACAGCTACCGTCAAGGTACTCGACACCACAAGTAAGTGGTTTGGTGTCACTTATGCTGCCGACCGTCCATCAGTAGTAGCAAGAATTCAGAGTCTGATAGACGAAGGCGTTTATCCAAGCAAACTCTTCTAAATGAACGTAAATATATTGAGTTCACAAGAAGCCGCTACCCTCCAGGAGATGATAGCGGCTTCTCAGCATATTGTGATATGTTGTCATAAGTCGCCCGACGGAGATGCCATCGGCTCTTCTTTGGGATGGCGTGGCTTTTTGCTCTCGCAGGGCAAGCAGGCACAGGTATGTATCCCCGACATGATGCCCGACTATCTGCAGTGGCTGCCCGACAGTCAGACCATTCTGCGTTACGACAAGCATCCTGCCGAGGTGCAGCGTGCTTTCGATGAGGCCGATTTGGTGTTCTGTCTCGACTTCAATGGCGCTGGTCGTCTCGACGAGATGCAGGATGTGCTTACCGGCTGTCGTGCCCGTAAGGTGATGATCGACCATCATCTGGCACCCTGTATGGATGTCGATCTTCAGATTTCTCAGCCCCACATGAGCAGTGCCAGCGAGCTGGTGTTCCGCATCGTGTGGCAGTTGGGAGGCTTCGAGCAGATGGACCGCAAGTGGGCTGCCTGTGTATATTGTGGCATGATGACCGATACGGGCGGTTTTACCTACAATTCCACCGACCCTACCATCTATTTTATTATCAGCCAGCTGCTTACCAAGGGCATCGATAAAGACAAGATCTATCGCAATGTATTCAATAACAGCAGCCTTTCTGCCATCCGTTTTCGCGGTTATCTGATGAGCGAGAAGCTCCGGGTGGTGGAGGGCTTGCATGCATCTTATTATTGTGTCACCCGTCAGGATATGAAGCGATTCCATTTCATCAAGGGCGACCTCGAAGGTTTGGTCAACGAACCACTGCGTATCAAGGGACATAAGTTTTCCATCTCCTTGCGAGAAGATACCGAGCGCGACAATCTGATATTGGTGAGTCTTCGTTCGGTCGACGACTTCCCATGCAACAAGGTTTCCGAGCAGTTTTTCAATGGCGGAGGCCATCTCAATGCCTCGGGAGGCAAGTTGTTCTGCAGCATGGCAGAGGCAGAGGTGGTAGCCCAAAAAGCCATCAAGGCGTTCGAGGCATTGCTGAAATAAGAAAGATAAGTGATAAATAATAATAAAATAGGACTGCCAACATTGGCAGTCCTGTTTTTTTTTTGTACCTTTGCGCCATATTTATATAAAAATTACGAACTTAAAGAATGAAGAAACTATTATTAGCAATGATAGCAGTAGCGGCTTTGATCTCATTTGCCGCTTGTGACCATAATGAGACATATGCAGACCAGCGCGACAGAGAGCTGGACTCTATCAATGCATTCTTGCGCAATGAGAATATCAAAGTCATCAATGAGGCCGAGTTTGAAAAACGTTTCGAAGCCCGTAAGGCTGGTGACAAGGCGGTCAAGTTGACTGATACCGATCCCAACAACAACGAGTATGTGCTCTTCGAGAGCAATGGTATCTATATGCAGGTCATCAACGATGGTTGTGGCGACTATATCGCCAAGGGTAAAACTCAGAATGTGTTGTGCCGATTCACGGAGTATTGTCTTGCCAACCGTGCCAAGATATGCGACGATGCCATCACACTGACCAATGATGTGCCTGCCTGGGCAGCAATGACCGACGAGATAAGTGTTAAAAATACGTCAGGAACGTTTGAAGGCTATTTTGTAGACATCAAAAAAAGTCTCTTGGCAAATACTTACAATTCCTCTTATTATGGTACCGTGAGTGCCACGGTTCCATCAGGCTGGTTGATTCCTTTCACTTGGATCAAGGTGGGGCGTCTCATTACTGCCGACGATGAACTGGCGCATGTGCGCCTGTTGGTACCTCATACTTATGGCACTACCTCAGCTTCAGCGAGTGTGTATGCCTGTCTGTATGACATTCGCTTCCAGGCTGCCCGTTAAGGGAGTGGTTTCTTTTTCTCTGAACATTCATCAAGCATAAACGTCTTAATAAGAATATTATGACTCTAATCAAATCTATTTCTGGTATCCGCGGAACTATAGGCGGACCAGCAGGCGATACTCTTAATCCGCTCGACATCGTCAAGTTTACTTCAGCTTACGCTACCTTTATTCGTCGTAGCGGACAGTCTTCAAGCAATACTATCGTAGTGGGCCGCGATGCCCGCATCTCCGGCGAGATGGTCAAGAATGTAGTATGTGGCACCTTGATGGGCATGGGTTATGATGTGCTCAACATAGGTCTGGCTACTACTCCTACCACCGAGCTCGCTGTCACCATGAGTGGGGCAGCAGGTGGTATTATCATCACAGCCTCTCACAATCCTCGTCAGTGGAACGCCCTCAAGCTTCTTAATGAGAAGGGAGAGTTCCTGACAGCCGCCAACGGCAATGAGGTGCTTGCCATCGCCGAGAAGGAAGACTTCGAGTATGCCGATGTCGATCATTTAGGAAAATATACTGAGGACAATAGCTTCAACAAGCGCCATATCGAATCTGTGCTTGCTTTGAAACTCGTCGATGTGGAGGCTATCCGTAATGCACATTTCAAGGTTTGTGTCGACTCCATCAACTCAGTGGGTGGTGTCATCCTTCCAGAGTTGCTTGATGCGTTAGGAGTGGAGTATACCTTCCTGAACGGTGAGCCTACTGGCGACTTCGCTCACAATCCTGAGCCATTGGAGAAGAACCTCGGTGGAATCATGGACGAGTTGAAGAAGGGTGGCTACAATATGGGTATCGTTGTTGACCCTGATGTTGACCGCTTGGCTTTCATCTGCGAGGACGGCAAGATGTTTGGCGAGGAATATACCTTGGTGAGCGTGGCCGATTATGTGCTGAGCCATACTCCTGGCAATACTGTCAGCAACTTGTCTTCTACCCGTGCTCTCCGTGATGTGACCGAGAAGCATGGCGGCAAATATACAGCTGCTGCAGTAGGCGAGGTGAATGTCACCACCAAGATGAAGGACGTTCATGCCGTGATAGGTGGCGAGGGTAATGGCGGTGTCATCTATCCAGAGAGCCACTATGGCCGTGATGCCCTCGTAGGTATTGCCCTTTTCCTGAGCAGTCTGGCACATAGGGGTTGCAAGGTGAGCGAGCTTCGTGCCACTTTCCCCAACTACTTCATCGCCAAGAATCGTATCGACCTGACACCTTCTACCGATGTAGATGCTATCCTCGTGAAGGTAAAGGAGATGTATGGCAAGGAGAAGGATGTGACCGTAACAGATATCGATGGTGTGAAACTCGACTTCCCTGACAAGTGGGTTCACCTTCGCAAGAGTAATACCGAGCCCATTATCCGCGTGTATAGCGAGGCTTCCACCATGGAGCAGGCTGACGAACTCGGCAAGAAGCTCATGCAGGTGGTTTATGATATGTAGTAGATGCTACGAAAAAATGCAGGAATATGGGTGAAACGTTCTTGCAGAATATAAGTAATAAGACCGCCCAACAGCTGATGTGTACTTGCACAATAGCTGTTGGGCGGTTGTCTTTCAGGTGTTGTGCGGTTGCACAACACGAGTAGTGAAGTTTTCTTTTTACTCTTCGGCAAGTTCTTTCATCGTGTCGTTGAGAGTATTGAAGAGTACATTGATGTTTTCTTCTTCCTCCTTGCACGCCTCTTTGAAGAGCGCCACAGGGTCTTCGCTGCTGCTTTTCAGTGGTGTCTCGTTGAGCAGTATGTTCACGTTGTTGAGCAGCATGCCGTGGATAGTTGGCATGTGCAACTGTGGCAGTTTGCCCTCCTTGCTTCCACATTTCAGTCCGGCGGCATAAGCCTTTACGATAATCCTAACCAGCAGGTGCACAGCCATGGGCTCGTCGGCCAGACTGATGAGGATGCCGTGGGTATAGTCGCGTACATGCTCCTCAAGGGTGGTGAACTTGCCCTGCAGAAGCCAGGTGAAGTTGCGCTTGTATTCAGCCTCCATCGCCTTGTATAGCTGTGGACTCTTGCAGGCAATGCGCAGGTAGTCGAGCATGGTAGGCTCGAAGGTCGGGTCGGCTTTCTTCATACTGTCGAAGTTCTTGTGCATGCGCTCGTTGGCTTCCTCGGCAGTCTTGTAGTTCAGACGTACCAAGGTAGAGAACATGATGTCGAAGTAATATTGGTTTACCTCGCCATAGTGTTCCAGCATCATCTGCTTGATTTCCTTTGGATCGTTCTTCTTCTCGAAGTCGTTGCCCTCTATGACAGCATCGATGATGCCACGTGCGTAAGCCTCGAAGAAACCTCTTACGAAACTTGCCACAGCCTGATAGCTGTTTATTCTTTTCTTCATTTATTTGAATATCTTGAATTCGTAGCCCTGTTCCTGAAGCCATTCTATAGCCTTCGGAAGGGCAGTCTTCAATTTGTCTATGCTCTTCAGCGAGTCGTGGAATGTAATGATACTTCCGTTGCGGGCGTATCGTTTCACATTGTCTACCACGTCCTCTGCCGTCAGCCACTTGGAGTAGTCGCGTGTTACCACATCCCACATGATTACCTCGTAGGTGCGGTGCAGCCACCAGTACTCGCTGGGTCTCATCCATCCGTGTGGCGGACGGAATAGGTGGGCGTGGATGATTTCGTTGGCCTTGTTGGTGTTGAGCACATAGGAGATCACACGATGCTTGAAGGCTCCGATGTGGTTGAATGTATGGTTGCCTATCTGATGGCCCTCTGCCACAATCTGGTTGTAGAGGTCATGATTGCGCAACACGTTTTCTCCCACCATGAAGAATGTCGCCTTGATGTTGTATTTCCTCAGCGTCTCAAGGATAAAAGGTGTAGATTCGGGTATGGGTCCGTCGTCGAACGTCAGGTAAACAGAGTGTTCCTTCGGATCCATCCTCCAAATTGCCTTCGGATACAGCCATCTCAGCCATTTGGCTGGTTGCTCGATAAACATAGACGAGTTCTTTTTAAATGTTTAATATTCAGAAGCTAAAGGAGTTAAGGAGTTATCGCTCCCTTCGGTCGCTGAGGAGTTAAGACAATAGTATTGAGGGAATGTTCTATGTCTAATGTAAATGTTAAGTCCTCAAAAGCATTTGTCTTAACTCCTTAACTTCTTAACTCCTTATTTTTTAGTACCCTTCAGGCATACGTCCTCCACGTCCGTGATAGAGTGTGTAGAGGGCGTTGAGCTGCTTGGCATACTGTGCTTCCAGTTTAGGACTTACCATGCCTGCCACCTCTGCTGCGCTCTGCATGATCATGATCTGGCGTATGCAGTCGCTCTGTGCCTGTGCGAATCGGTCGGCGTTGAGCGAGAGGTAGTAGTTGAGATACTGTGTGGCGTTGGTCCATACCTTCTTGAGGTATTCCTCACCCTTGGTCTTCTGTCCGGTGAGGAGCCATCCTCGTGCCATGTCGAGACCGCCGCTCATATAGTCGACAGGAACATTATAATAAGGTATCTCCACGTCGGCTTTCTTCAGAATGTCGATGGCTTTCTTGTCCTTGTGCTCTGCGATGAGCGCCAGGGCTGTCTGAGCCAGCAGGCGACGGTGGGTGTAGCACATACGCATAGTGGTTTCGTCCACATACAGACCTTTCTGCTTCAGGTTGCCAAACTTGAAGCGGGTCATGATGTTGTGGTATGCTTTCTCCGTATCAAAGTTCTTGGCACCAGGCTTGTTGGTGGTGAAAGGAGTGATACGGTTGACGAGTCCCTCCTGTACGAAGTTGTCACCCAAGTTCATATAGTTCTCCTCACCTACGGTGAGTGCCACATAGAGCGGACGCTTCCAGTTGCATTGTGCCAGCATCTCGAGCATCATGAGGTCGCCCTTATAGAGCGCGTGTTTTCCTGCCAATGAGATAACCATTTTGTCTGGTATGCTGTCGGCTGCCATCATCATACCGCTCTGCTTTACTGCCTCCTTGTCGATAGTGAGGTAGAGGGTGTCGGTAGGAATCATGTGCAGGTCGGGGTTCTTGCTTCGTACCCAGTATTTCAGCACATTCTTCAGCTCGAATGGATCCTCGCCAAACTGCTTCTTGGCTGTCTCGGGATCCTGCTTGTAGAAGTCGAGAATCTGCTGTTTGGCCTCTGGCTCTACCGTCACATACTCGTTGGTTCCTGAACAGAAGTCGAGTCGTGGCCAGGTGATTGGAACGGAAGGTGAATTGTATGCAGGACGTTTCATCTGGTCGATGTACCAGTCGGTCTGCAGATAGCTCAGGTTGCAAACTCGTGCGTCTGTGCCTACACCTTCCACTTCCTGGTTGTACCACAATGGGAAGGTATCGTTGTCACCGTTGGTAAAGATGATAGGATTGCCCTTCTCCTGGAGCGACATCAGATAGTTCTGACCAAAGTCGCGGCAGGTGTATCGGTTGCTGCGGTCGTGGTCATCCCATGTCTGCGAAGCCATTTGTATAGGTACAAGGAGTGTGATGACAGCCACGATGGCTGCTACGGCAGTACCGCTCAATTTGGCATGCTCTTTCAGCAGGTCGAGGATAGCCAGTACGCCCAGGCCACACCAGATGGCAAAGGCATAGAACGAGCCGGCATAGGCGTAGTCGCGCTCACGAGGCTGCATAGGCACCTGGTTCAGATAAATCACGATGGCAAGACCTGTCATGAAGAAGAGGAAGAACACCACCCAGAACTGCTGGATACCGATAGGCAGCAACTCCTCTGTCTCCTTTCCGTTCTTCACCACCTTGCGCTTGCGGGTGTACCATGCCTGCCAGAAGAGACCGATGAGACCCAATATCAGAGGCATGCAGTAGAACACGTTGTGTCCCTTATTCTCCTTCAGGTCATCAGGCAACTTGCTCTGGTCGCCCAACATGGCGTTGTCGATAAACGGAATGCCCGTAATCCAGTTGCCATGCTCAGGCTCGCCGTTGCCCTGGATGTCGTTCTGTCGTCCGGCAAAGTTCCACATGAAGTAGCGCCAGTACATGAAGTTGCACTGGTAGGAGAGGAAGAAGCGTATGTTGTCCCACTGTGATGGAACCTTTACTGTCATGTTCTCACCGCAACGGTCGAAAGGAACTTCTGTTCCGTTGACGCCACCCATCCAGTCTTCGTATGCCTGTGCGTGAGCGGCATCATACATACGTGGGAAGAACATATTCTGCGCATACTTATATTTATTCTTGTGGCTCACTACGAAGTATGAGTCCTTCTCGTCCTTGCTGGCTTTCTCCTTGCGCTGGTATACGGGAGCACCCTCCGTCATCACCGGCTTGCACATGTCGCCATCTACCTCGAGTGCCACCTGTGAGGTATAGGCTTGTCCGTAGAACAGAGGGCGGTCGCCATACTGGTCACGGCTCAGATAGCTGCCAAGGGTGAAGATATCCTCTGGCGAGTTCTGGTCCATAGGAGGGTTGGCGGCCGAGCGGATCACGATGAGGGCATAGCTTGAGTAACCTATCATCAGCATCAGCATGCACAGCAGGGCTGTGTTCTTCACGCGGGCTGAGATGAGAGGCAGGAGCTGCACTTTGGTCTTGGTGAGTCCGGTAGTCTCGTCGTTCTTAACCACAACTTCCTTCTTGCGCTTGTAACCCAGTACAAACCACAGTACGATGAGCACCGCAATACCTGTGATGGCAGCGCTCCATCCATATCCGTAGAAAGGGATTCCGAGCATGCCGAAGCCCAAGACGAAGGCAAGGTTCTGTCGCTTCTCGTTCTTGTCAGTGGCATTGAAGGTTTCGTAGATACCCCAGATGACCGAAGCCACCAAGCAGATGATATATACGATCTCACCCGTATTGAATGGGCAGCCTAAGGTGTTGACGAAGAACAGCTCAAACCATCCGCCCACGGTGATGATACCAGGCACCACTCCATAGAGCACGGCAACGACTACCAGGAAAGATACGAACAGCGCCAGGAGCGAGCCCTTGAGGTTGGCATGTGGCACCTTCTTGTAGTAATATACCAATACGATGGCAGGGATGCAGAGCAGATTGAGCAGGTGAACACCGATGCTAAGGCCTGTCATATAGGCGATGAGTACAAGCCATCGGTCGCTGTGAGGCTCGTCGGCATGGTCTTCCCATTTCAGGATAAGCCAGAAAACCACGGCAGTAAAGGCAGATGAGAAAGCATATACCTCACCCTCTACAGCCGAGAACCAGAAGGTATCGCTGAAGGTATAGATGAGTGCTCCCACCATACCCGATGCCTCGATGCCTACCATCTTGGCGGTGGTCATCTCTTTCCAGTCGCCGATGATGAGCTTGCGTGCCAAGTGGGTGATGGTCCAGAAGAGGAACATGATGCAGACGGCACTCAGCAGAGCGCTCATCGTGTTCACCATCTTGGCGACTTGTGTGGTATCGCTGGCAAAATGAGTAAAGAAATTACCTAAGAGCATGAAGAAAGGTGCCCCAGGAGGGTGACCGATTTCCTGCTTGTAGGCAGTTGTGATAAACTCTGGACAGTCCCAGAAACTGGCTGTCGGCTCAATTGTGGAGCAATACACGAAGGCCGCAATAAGGAAAGCGACCCATCCGAAGATATTGTCCACCAATTTGTACTGTTTCATTATTGTTTTAAAACTTAAATGTATGATTTTACTTTCTTTACGATGCCTCAGGGCATAAATCGCTGCAAAGATACTAAAAAGAGAAGAAAAGAGCGAAGTTTGCTGTTTTTTTTAGATAATATTATATTTCTCAGAAAGGGCGGATTTTATTATGAATTTGTAAGGACCTATAGCCAAATCTATTGTTTAATATTTCTGCTAATCCTCAAATTTCATCCACATATTCTTGAAGTTGATAATAAATTTCCTGTGCGCCATTAACGTTGGTAAACCGATTCTGCAATCATATTCCTCATTCTGTTCTGAAGATGTTACTACTGGAATGTTTGTCTCGGTATATTGTTCGCCAGCAAGGGTAAATGTCCATGACACAGGTATCGTTTTTACGACATTGACACCACCGACACCTGCCATGCGCAATGAATCAGTTGCCGTTCTACCAGTAAAACAGTTTTCGTTCTTTTTATAATAGCGATTTGTCAGGATGGTTCCCGATGCGCCAGTGTCAACTATTGCATCAATCTTTCTCCCTGAACGACCATCTGTTAATGGCAAATGGAAAAGGCGCTGAGGCGAACGATAGAAATTAGGAGCATATGTAGGTGTTGGTGTGTACGAGGCTGGGATTACAAGCTGCATTCTGTCAAAATCGAAACAGATCTCACCCAATGGCATCATTGTCTGGTTGCCTATAACGCATTCGTATCCAAGTTCCTCCAACTTTTTGTTTGCTAACGGATTGTCAGTTCTCATATCGACAACAAAAAATGGCACATTTCGATAAACTAAATCACCAAGTTTTAGGGAGTCCACCACTACTAAGCCTTTGCTCTCAACATAAGACATACCCAACATCTGTATGTTCTTGGTCTGTATGACAGTTGCCTTTATATGCTCGGCAAACTTAGTAGTCATTATATTTATACCTGCCCCTGAATCGTAATTGCATTTCACTTCTTTTCCATTGATATTAGCCATAACAGACATCATTTCTGGATTTTTGCGGTCACCTGTATGTGTTAACAAGGGCACACTCACGTTATTGTTTGGTCTCTCCACAGAAAACGTGCCGCATTTCGAAAGCTTAGAATAAATGTCCTCATAGGCTTCAAATACAGGATTTGCAGTTTGTCCACCCTTGCGGTAGGCCTCGTTCAGACTGTGTAATAATGCGGAAGCCTTATCGTAGTGTCCCAATGTTGCATAATCTTCTGCCATGAAATACATAATTGAAGGTACAGATGAATTTAGTTCATCTTGATACTTCTCCAAAATTTCTTTGCCATATTTGATAGCGCTGTCCGGTTCATTATAGAATTGACTTATAAAGAATTTGGAGAGCGGTTTTAGAAATGGTGTCTGCAAGTTCTTTCCATCAGACATATACAAAGATCTAAGTTCGGCCCAATTACTGCCATTCATAGCCTCGCCTATTCTCTCGTCAATGCTTTTTACTTGTCCAAATGAAATTGTAGCAAATAATAATGCCACAAATGTTATACTTATTCTTCTAATTGTCATAATCATTATTTTAAGTTTTTGTTCTTATGAAATATCCACAAGT
>ULRS01064669.1_pt1 | contig 10265 bp, 5 predicted proteins | sample 1955671 | NCBI WGS metagenome assembly ULRS01 (sample SAMEA4835689, study PRJEB28245) | human gut metagenome | biome: gut microbiome; material: fecal sample | place: Denmark | collected 2008
CAGGGCGTTGTAGATGATTTCCGCCATTTCATACCGGGTCATTGTCCGTTCGCCGTGATACTTGCCATCTTCATATCCCTGGATGATGTCGTTGCCTGCCAGCCGGCTTACGGCTTCGTAGGCCCAGTGGTTGGCCGGTACATCCGGGAAGGCCTTGGACAGGTTCGGGTTCAACACACCCAGCAGGGCATCCAGCCGGTTCTGCAGATTCGTCACCTGTTTGACCAGGGCGGCGTTGGTGGCTTCCGCCTTTTCCAGCCGCTTGCTGCTCTTGCCCAGCTTGAAGGACACGCCGCCGCCGATCATGTTTTCCCCGTTGCCGAAGCTGGTGGAAACATTCATCATCACCCGGTCCGTAGGCCGGTAGAACACGCCCAGGGCCCCGGCAGTTTCACTGCGGTAGTTGCCCACAGCCGCTGCCACGCTGACCTTGGAATCTTCATCGAAGTCCATGGGGTGCAGGTTGGCCATAGCCGCTGCGTTGGCCCCCACTTTATCGATCCGGTTGTCCAGGTTGTCCACCCGGGTTTCCACCCGGTCTACGCGGTTTTCCACAGTGGAGACTCTCTGGTTGGTGGCATGCAGCTGGCCGCCGTTCACCGCATCTTTGCTGCCTTCGGCCACATCGCCGTCAGCCACGTTGGTCACTTTCTGGCTGTTGGCGTTGATGCCGTTCTGGTCGATGTAGGTCTTGTCAGCTACCTTGTAGGAGCTGGCCGATACATCGCCGGCTACGGTGAGATCCTTGTCCATGGATACGGCATCCTTGAAGGTGGACTTGCCAGCCACTTCCAGGGTGCCATCCAGCTTGGTGCTGCCCTTCACGTGCAGATTTCCATCGAGCTGGGTGTTGCCCTTTACGTTCAGGTCTTTGCCTACCGTGGCGTTGCCCTGAAGATCGGAATCTCCCTTTACAGTCAGGTCCTTGTTCACATCCACATAGTCAGCCGTTACCTTGCCGGTTTCCAGGGTGTTCCCGGAAATGGTGGTCTGGGTGATGGATCCTTCTCCAATAGCCGCTGCATGATCGCTATTTTCAAAGGTGGTCCCGGTATCCGTGGTGGTCACCGTGCTCTTGCCCACTACATCCTTGATGCTGGTGGTTGCGGTGCTGGTGATGTCAGCAGTTCCCTGCTTCACGCTGGTGCTGGTAGCATCGTCGCCAGTCCCAGATCTTACGGTGGTATTCACATACCCGTTTTCCGCATCCTTCAGGATGTCGATGATGTTCCCGCTGACCAGTTTCTGTTCAGAAGTGGAAGCCTTTTCCGTTACAGTATTGCTCTTGCTGCCGTTCTTCACAGTGTTGGTCATGGCATCGGCCTTCTGGCTGCTGCTGGAGAAGGCACCGGTGTTCTTGTCAGTCACCTTGGTTACATCCTCGGTCACGGTCTTCGTATTGTTGAGCGACTGGGTTCCGTTCTTGAGGGATGTATTTACACTGTCGGCCAGCTGGCTCAAAGTGCTGGTATTGGTGCCATCGGCGATGATGTTGATATCCTTTTCAGCGGTCTTGCTGAAGGAGTTGCTCTTGGTACCATCCTTCACAGATTCGGAAATCTTCTTGGTGGTCATGGTCCGCTCTACATTGGCGCCTACTTTGTCGGTGATGGACTTGGAAGCGCTGTTTTCGATTTCTGCCGCAGCGTTGGATAGTTTTTCCGTTGCCGTATTGGTGATGTTTTCTGCCGTCAGGCTGCTGTCACCGGTTACGGTCGTGGTCTGGTTTCCGCCTACCGTGGTGCTCAGGTTGGCTTTGTAGTCTTCTGTCACATCACCGGTCACCGTGGTAGTCTGACTGCCGCCGATAGTGTTGACCTGGTCACCAGTAATGCTATTGGTCTGCTTGCCGGTCACAGTCGTGCTCTGATCGCCATTGACTTTCGTGGTCTGGCTGCCGTAGGTTTCGTTCACGGCACCCTTCACGGTTTCAGTCTTGTTGCCGCTGATGGTGTTGGTCTGGTTGCCTGTTACGACATTTTCCTGGTTACCGCCTACATGGGTGCTCTGGTCCCCATCAATGGTGGTTGCCTGGCTGCCATATTTCTCAGTGACAGAGCCCTTGACGGTTTCCAGTTTGCTGCCGCTCACCGTATTCTGCTGGTCGCCGCCCACGATGTTGGTCTGGTTGCCACCCACAGAGGTTTTCTGATCGGTCTTGACATTGGTGACCTGGGCATTGAAGTTTTCCTTTTCCGTACCTTTCACATTCACGGTACGGTCGCCGGACACAGTATTGGTCTGGTTGCCAGCTACATAGTGGGTTTCATTGCCGCCGACCGTGGTGGTCAGGTCTTTACCGACCGTATTGGTCATGTTTTCCGCAGCGGTGTTCACCAGGTCTTTGGCAGTATTGGAAATGGTTCCCTGTTTCGCCGTATGAGTGATATCCTGAGTCCCCTGTTCTACCGAGGTGCTGTTGGCGCCGTCCCTCACCGTGCTATTCATTTTATTCACAGTTTGATCGATCTTGGAATAAATTTCATCAGAAGTTTTGATTTCCTGGAGGATCTGATCGATTTTCTGCCGGAAGGTGGAAGTCTTGGCGGAATCTCCGGAGCCTTCGGTGATTACATCACTGGATTCCGTTGCAGACTGGGAGGCCACGTTGGTCTTGTCCCCGTCCTTTACGGTATCGGTCATACTGTACTTGTTGTCCGTACCCTGGCTCATGGCGCGTTCCGCATAGGCCGTCGGGTTATCGCCAGTATTCGAAAGTTTCTGGCTGATGCTGTCGGCAGTAACAGTGCTCTTGCCGATGGAATCATCGTCTTTTGCCCACATATTGCTGCCAGTTTCATCGAAGGTAGAGGCGCTGGCCTGGGTTTCGCCCGTTGCTGCGTTCATTTTCAGATTCATGGACTGGGTCTTGCCGCCATTGATGATGGTGTAGTTGTTTTCATCCAGTTTGCTGGAAAGCGTTTTGGCGTTGAATTCGCCTTCTACAGAAAGGTCGCCCTTCACATCCAGGTTGCCTTTCATTTCCGTATTGCCGGCAACGGACAGGTCGTCGCCGATTTCAGCTTTGCCAGTGGTTTTCAGCGTTCCCGTTTCCGTTGCGCCGGTAGTTTTTATGGTCCCAGCTCCTACATCTAGTCCAGTACCGGTGATCTGGCCGCCTTTGATATCGCCGGTTCCTACATTGAGACTCTTGCCGGTAATATCACCGGTTACTGCCAGATTGCCTCCTACGGTAGCATTGTGATTTACAATGAGCGTATCGGTAGTTGCATTGCCAGTGTTGGTAATGCCATTGGTTGTCAGGGTTCCTCCTACAGATGCATTTCCGGTGGTAGACAGGGAACCAAAGGTACCGGTGGTCCCGTTGATGGTCTCGCCTTTAATTGTGCCCTCAGCAGTGATATCATGGGCCTTCATATTGCCAGTGGTAACAATATTCCCAGTGGCATTGATCTGATTCACACCATTGAGGCTGCCGTTGGACATGGTGGCTGTACCATCAGTAAAGCTATCAGCAGTAATCTTTCCGGAAGCAGTCAGGTCTTTCACACCGGTCATGGTACCATCAGCAGACATGCTCACATTACCAATCGTTCCGGAAGCAGCAGTTAAGCTGCCTTTTGTGCTTACGTTGCCGTTCGTACCATCCACGGTAAACTTGCCATCAGCGCCTTTGATGGAGCCGTCAGACTTCAACGCTGCCTTGGCTTCGCTGTAGGTATCGCCGCCGGTGTAGACACCGTCTTTATCCACTACCGTGCTGTTGGTGCCAACCTTGATTCCATTTTTGTTCAGGGTGATCTGGTTGTCCTTGCCCTTGTTCAGGATCATTTCGTTGGCATCGGTCTTGGAGGTGGTCACGTTGCCCTGGGCGTCAATGGTAGTGGTGTTCTTTTGCAGAACATTGTCATTGTTCAGGCTCAGTCCGCTGTTGACGGCTTCCACCAGTTTGGCATCTGCTGCCACACGGCCGGCCAGTTCATTGGCATCCGCCTGACTCAGGGCGTTGAATCCAGCAGACATATTCTGGTTTATGGTATTGACACTCTGCACCAGATTGTCATTAACCGTCTGGATCACCTTGTCCTGAGCCTTGTCCGCACCGATCCGGGCTGCGGTTTCGCTGGCCAGGGCGGCGTCCAGTTTGGTCACGTTGTCGCCGATGGTCTTATTGGCTTTCACGATGGCCCCATCCTGTACGGCCGCATCGGCCTTGCTCACATACTTGTCGGAAGTCTGTTGTTCCAGATATTCCTTCACATTGGTAATCCGGGTATTCAGCGCTGTATCGCCAGCTTCACGGGCTGCTTTTTCCGCTGCGTCAGCATCTGTGCGGGCCTTGGCTTCGTTGGCATCCGCTGTATTCAAAGCATTGAATCCATCAGCCACATTCTTGTTGATGGTAGTGACACTCTGCACCAGATTGTCATTGACAGCCTGGATCACCTTGTCCTGAGCTGCATCAGCACCGATGCGGGCAGCCGTTTCATCATACAGGCCCTTTCCCAGTGCGGTCACATTTTCGCCGATTTTCTTATTCGCTTTCACGACACCGGCATCCTGTACCGCTGCATCAGTCTTGCTCACATAATTCTCGGAAGTCTGTTTTTCCAGATATTTCTTCACATTGGTGATGCGGGTATCCAGTTCAGCCGCTTTGCTATCCGTTCCGTCTTTGGTATAAACTTCTACCGCCGTACCGGAAGTCGACGATTCGACCTTCGTGATACCCGTATCCGCCGCAAAAGACGTCCCTCCCATAGAGACAATGCTGAAGAATACGGCCAGAGCCGCAGCGGTCTGTGCCACTTTTTTCCGACCCACGGCCCGGCGTCCGTCCTTGGACTGCCCTTTGGCCAGTTCGGAAACCACCATGTACATGCCCCGTGTTTTGTTCCAGATTACCTTGTAGATCTTGTTCATAAAGCCACACCCCTTTTCTTGTTCAAGCCTTTCTGATGGATTTTCATGCATTATCTGGTTGGATGCCTCAGTGCGCGCTTCCGGACATCCGATTTGTTTTCAAGATATTTTTCACCTGATTCCTTTGATTTTCAGGATTTTTTATTTCTTCTCCGGTATATTCTTTTTCATGCAGATATTCGTTTGTATCCACAATACGTATTTACGGAATTTTCCATTTTTTATTTAGATGGAAATTCATGTTTTCAGGGAATTTTTCCGGGTTTCCAACATTCCTTCCGCGGTAGTCCAGTGGAGTTTTCGCCAGACACTTGATTGGTTGTCTAAACTATAACACGCCAAAATGGGAAAAATTTACAAATTCCATGAAAGGGCGTTTTTTGGGCATAAAATGTTTCTTCGTATTTTTCTGATAATTTGTTCCTTTGAGGAAGATATCCGGGTCTTCTCTTTATGAAAAAAAACCGCCCTTTCAGGACGATTTTAAAAAGGGATTTTGAAGTTTGTGTATAATGGAGATGAATAGAGCTGAAGGAGGGGAACCGATCATGCTGCACATTGCCATTTGTGATGACCAGGCCGACCAGATCCAGAAGATCCGCACCGCTGCTGAAACATATTTCCTGACCCGGAACGAACGGGTGGAATACCAGACTTTTTCCAACGCCTTTGCCTTTACGGATGCCATCGACAAGGGATCCATCTTCGACATCGTACTGCTGGATGTGTGCATGCCCGGGATTTTGGGCACCGACGTGGCCCGGGAACTCCGGGACCACCACAGCCGGGCGGAGATCATTTTCCTCACCACCAGCGACGAATTCGCCGTAGAAGCTTTTGAGGTGAAAGCCACGGATTATCTTCTGAAGCCCTTTACCCAGGCCCAGTTCTCCAAGGCCATGGACCGTGCCATTGCCTACATCCGCCAGCGGAACAGCGCCAAAGTCATTTTCCGGCTGGTGGGAGGGGGCGTCCGGGTGGAGGAAATCGCCCAGATCCTGTTCCTGGAAAGCCACGGCCATGTGATGGAGGTGTACCTGGCCGACGGATCCACCCTGGAAACCCGGAAATCCGGCCAGGAAATGAAGACGGATCTGGACAAGATTGCTCCGGGCCAGTTCGTATCTCCCAACAAAGGCTACCTGGTGAACCTTTCCGCCATCCACATGATCAAAACCGACTACGTGGAGATCCAGGGCCACCAGATTCCCCTGGGCAAGCGGAAATACCAGGATTTCCAGGAACAGTATTTCCAGTTCATGTTTGCACCGAAATAAAGGGCTATTGCACAGGCAACAGTCCTTTTAATCTCCCACTCCTTTCGCCCGCATGTCCAGCTGGAGGTAGGTAAGGAACCAGCCTTCTTTCTGCTGGCACAGGACACTGGCTCCGTATTTATCCCGGAACCGGGCCAGGGATTTCATGCCGATGCCGTGGCCCTTCACGTGAGTCACCGGAAGTCCGTCCTCGCCCAGTTGCACCGGCGCATCGAACATGTTTTTCACCAGGATGTTCAGCATATCCCCATGGCGCAGGGCCAACACCGTGATATTCCGCCGGTCCTCCGGCTGCTTTTCGCTGGCAATCAGGGCATTTTCCACCAGGTTGGAAAGGACAATAGAAAGATCCCCGCTACAGATAAGATCCTGGGGCAGGTCCACGGAAACGGTGGTGGGGATTCCTTCTTCCCGTGCCCGGGAGAGATACACGGTCAGGGCCGCATTGATCAGGGGATTCCGGCAGTACTGGGGCAGTTTGGTGCTGTTGAATTCTTCTCCCAGTTCTTCGATATAAGTCAGCACGCCCACCCGGTCCTTCCGCCGGACCAGGTCCAGCAGCTGATCCAGATGGTCCCGTTTTTCCCGGTAGATGGCTTCCAGCCGCTGCCGGGATTCCCGGGACATTTTTACATAGTTGGCCGCGGACACCACCTGCTGCTCCAGCTGGTGTTTTTCTTCCCGGGCGCTGATTTCGTCATAAACTTCCTGTTGGACCGTGCGGATACTGGCCATGATCAGCACCGTTATCAGCAGCAGAAGGATCCGGGCTTCCAGCAGATCGAAATACCGTTCCTGGGAATCGTACACGCTCACATACAGGGTTTCTCCTGCCAGCACCATGGGGATCAGGGCCGTCAGCCGCCAGTACCGACGGGCCGCAGCCTCCCGGAAATGGCTGAAGGTCCGGGTCAGGAACCGGAGAACAAAGGGGAAAATCAGCAGGCATTCTGCTCCATAGAATAAAATCTGCCAGAAATACATGGAAGAAAAGGCGCTTTCCGGCCAGAAATACAGAAAAAAGTGCCAGAGAAAAGTATAAAAACAGCTGGAAAGCAGGACCCGGAAAGAGAGGATGAACAGATGCCCCACCCAGTACTTCCGGGTGGTCAAAAAACTCAGCAGGAACTGGGGAATCCAGATGATATAGCCGCAGGCCCAGTAGGCCCGGGGAATGGAAGAAAAAACACCGGACCGGACCAGTCCCATGGTCAGCCCCACGTCCAGGAAAAACAGGAGCAGCCAGCCGTTCCGGATGAATTTTTTCCGGTCAGGCTCCAGGAAATTCCAGAAGGGAAGGATCTGGAGCAGGTAAAAGGGCTGGAAGATCAGCACAAAGACCAACGGGCCCAAAATGGTTTCAAAAAGCGGGCTCATTTATCCGCCACCTCTTTCCGCAGCTTCAGCAGATGCTTTTCCGCTTCCCCAAACTGACCGTTCTCCGCCAATTCCCCCAGAAGGCGCAGCTGATGCCGGCTGTCATGCCGGAGGATGGCCAGTTCCTGCTGTTCTTTCCGGAGCGCGGCCGCGTAATCGTTCAGGACATTCAGCTGACCCTGGAGCCGGAGATTCTGTTCCTTCACCTGGAGCATGGTCTGGGTCTGCCGAAGCCCTCCCTGAAGAGACCGGACCAGCAGCAAAGCCACACTCACCAGCATCCCCAGGGTAATCAGGATATACAACTGGAAAAAAGGATGGAACAGGATCTCCGGATCCAGGATGAAATAGCCCTGATTGGCATGGTAGTAGCACAGCAGGAGCGGAATGGGCCCCAGCCAGGTCCAGAAAGCAGGCCGGGGGGATGTAAGCTGTTCCCGGGTAAACAGTTTTCCCAATACCTTCAGGGCCAGGGGCATCCCCAGCAGGAACAGCCCCAGATACAGAGAGAAATAGGGCAGGACCCGGTTGGTATGCCAGGCCTCCGGCAGGAACAATTTGAAGATTTCCAGACACAGGGTATGGATAAGGATCATGTAAATGGCCTAGAGCCCCAGTACGAACAGATGCCGGAGCCAGAAAGGCCGGACGGTGAACACCAGCAGCAGCAGATAGGGCAGATAGCAGAAATAATACAGGAACTGGAAGGTGCCGGTTTCAAATTTCATGAGCCCCCGGCCAAAAAGACCGGCCAGCAGGACAAATTCGAACAGGAAAATGCACAAATGCCCGCACAGCAGGAAATGGCGGGTGGAAGGCCGTACAATGGACCGGAAAGGGTAATAGCGGAGATAGGCCGCCGGCAGCAGGGACACGCAGAACAGGAACAGGGGCAGCAGGATTTGGGCCACAGCAGGAGCACCTCCGGAACAGTTTATTTTTCATTATGCCGAATTTTGGGAAAGATGTCAAACGCAAAAAAAGCCCGCCACCAAAGTGACGGGCTTGTATGGCATCTGGAGCTACTGATAGGATTCGAACCTACGACCCTCTCATTACGAAGCCGTAAAAAACCTAGGTAAAATGCGGGTTTTCAAACTTTTTGCCCCGCAAATTTGGCAAAAAAAGCAAAAATTTCGGCACAAACGGAAGATCGCTCTCAATCATACTTTGCTTATATTATCTTTGTTCATTACCGCAAGAATAAAGGAGTGAACGATGGAAAATTTAAATGCAAGAACTCTGGGAATGCATGTAGCTTATTACAGAAAGCTGCATAATCTTACACAGATCCAGCTGGCCGAAAAGTCCGAAATCAGCGTCCGCTACATGTCCCTTATCGAAACAGGGCGCCTCAAACATTATCCGTCTATGACTGTACTAGAGAAACTTTGTCAGGCTCTGAATATCAGTATGGTACATCTTATTTCTCCATTTGATGGTATAATAGAGGAAAACAAGAAAGGCAAAGGTAGCTGCTATGATAACCACTAATAATTTCAGACAACTTAATCGCATCAATGATATCTTCTTCAAGTATCTGCTTGGCAGTGAAGAACGGAAGAACTATACACTGAACTTCCTCAATACAACACTAGATCTGTCCGGCAAGGATATGTTCACCGATCTGTTTTTTGCCGATAAAGAAAAGATGCCGCAGATGGCTGATGGCAAGCTGTCCATCCTGGATATCCTGGCTATCACCAATTCGGGCACAAGAGTCAATATTGAAATACAGGTCTGCAAGGACCGTTACATGGCTCAACGAGCTCTGTATTACTGGGCTAAGGTTTACGGTGACCAGCTGCAAAAGAAAGAATCCTATGATAAGCTGAATAAAGTCATCAGTATTATCCTGATGGATTTCGAATTCTTTGAGCAGTATAAGGATGAATTTCATCAACTGTATCATATTAAGAATGATGGTCATCCGAAAGATATCCTGACAGATCATTTGGAAATGCATTTTATCGAATTGGAGAAGATCCATTACTCCGACATCAAGAAACTGAAACGATCGGACCGGTGGATTGCCTACTTGTCTAAAAAAGTAAATGATAAGGACAGAAAGGAGCTGACAGTGATGGACCCTGTATTAAAGGACGTTATGGACAGCGAGAACGCATTTGTCAGCGACATGCAGCTGTGGCGTGAATATGAGGCTCGCGAAAAAGCCGTGAGAGACGAGAAATCCCATCTTCTGACTGCCAGACTGGATGGCATTGATGAAGGAATTGCCAAAGGAATTGCCCTAGAAAAAGTTAACAGTGAAAAGAAATTAAAGCAAAAGACACTGGATATCGTACGAAAATGCCTGGTCAAAGGTATGAATATCGAGACAGTTGCCGATGTTGCCTCTATTCCGGTAAGTGAAGTTTTAAAAGTCCAGGCAGAACTGGATACTCACGAAAAACAGTAACGTAACTAATATAACGAAAAAATTTTACGACCTATTTTACGGCTCACAAATTGTGGGCCGTTTTTTTATTATGTCTTCAAAATTCAGTAAAGATTATTTACTGGTTATTTCTATTATAAATGAAACACTATCTTCTTGTTTTTTCACTTATAAGCTTTGCAAAAACAGCAACTCTTACTGCTGCTTCAAATTCTAACGGTCTTAGTTCTTTTTTCCGCACTCTCAGTTCGTTCAAATCTTTTTCACATTTTGCTATGATTTTTTTAGGGTAAATTGCAAGTTGAATTTGAACACTCATAATCAAGAAA
>ULRS01002792.1_pt1 | contig 10112 bp, 6 predicted proteins | sample 1955671 | NCBI WGS metagenome assembly ULRS01 (sample SAMEA4835689, study PRJEB28245) | human gut metagenome | biome: gut microbiome; material: fecal sample | place: Denmark | collected 2008
TGCTCTGTCGGGGTTTGCGGGAAACGAAAGAAAATGGTATGATAAAGATACTTGGAAACAGAAATAAAGGGGAAGTTTTATGGTTACATACAGAATCAGAAAAATGATCGCATGGGGCATGGCAGTGACCATGACAGCCGGGATGACAAATGTTTTGACGGGCTGCGGAGCGGAAAGAGAAGGACAGGCTGTGGAGACATCTCAGGTGGAGGACACCTCACAGGGTGATGAGGATACACCGGCATGGAAAAAATATGCCGGAGAACCTGTTACGTTAGACTGGTATGTCAATTATTCCTGGTTTGCAATACCGTGGGGAGAGAATGCAGTCTCTCAAAAGATTACAGAGGAGACAGGAGTAAATATTAATTTTATTACACCAATCGGGAATGAAACAGAAAAATTAAATGCACTGATCGCATCGGATTCTCTGCCTGATCTGATCACATTAGGGTATTGGGAGCCACAGGTGAACCAGATGATCGAAGAGAACATGGTCTATGCATTAAATGAACTTGCAGATGATTATGATGCCTATTTCTGGCAGGTCACAGATGCAGATGTGGTGAACTGGTATACAATGGATGATGGCAATATTTATGGATATCCGTGTTCCACGGTTACACCAAAACAGGTGAAAGAGCATGATGACATCATATCCAATCAGACGTTTCTGGTACGTAAAGATATTTATGAGGCAATTGGAAGTCCGGATATGACAACACCGGAAGGATTTAAAGCAGCAGTGGAGAAAGCGGCAGAGATGTTTCCTGAGGTGAATGGGGAAAAATTGATCCCGGTGGGATCCCATGTATTTGATAATCAGGGAAATGTTTCCTTTGACAAATATCTGATGAATTTTCTTGCGGTTCCGTGGGAAAAGGATGGGAAATATTATGACAGATATACAGACCCAGAGTATGTTATATGGTTAAAAATGTTCCGTGAACTGGGGGAGGAAGGGCTGCTTGCCAATGATATCTTTGTGGATACACGGATACAGATGGAAGAAAAACTGGCAAAAGGTCGGTATTTTTGTATGCTCTATCAGTACAGTGATACGATCTCACAGCAAAAAGCATTGTATGAGAATGATCCGGACAGCATTTACATGGCGGTTGAGGGACCGAGAAATTCCAATGGGGATGATCCGACACTGCCGACTAACAATATGAATGGATGGACATTGACGCTGATCTCAAAAAATTGTAAATATCCGGAACGCGCCATAGCGTTTATGGACTATATGATGAGTGAGCATGGACAGATGTTGATCTATCTCGGTGTGGAAGGGGTTACTTACGATATCGTGGATGGTAAGCCGGTATTAAAAGAGGACGTCAGCAAAATTTTAAATTCCGACCGGGAGACTTACGACAGGTTATACGGCGCAGATGATGCTTATTGGATGCTGCAGAATAATGTCATGCAACTTCAGTGGGAGCAGAAGGCAGGTCCTGCTACTGAACAGTTACTCGTGTGGGCATGCAAATATACAGTCTACAATGGACAGTATGATGTGAGTTTGTCGACAAGTCCTGAAATTGCAGCTATGGATGAAAAATGTACCAAACTCTGGAGTGAGACACTGCCAAAGCTTCTTCTCGCATCAAATGAAGCACAGTTTGATGAAATATTTGAAGAATTTGTGGGAAAAAGGAATGCCATGGGCTATCAGGAAGTTTTGAAACAGAAAACAGTATTAATGAATGCAGCAAAGGAAAAAATGGGAATTAGCGAATGAAAAAAATAAGAGAGCTGTTTCGAAATACAAAGCTAAATATCAAATTTACCAGTATTATCATTCTGTTTATGGTGATTCCAATCGGGGTGTTAGCAGGGGTTTTGTTCTATGTTATGGAGCAGAATGCGGTGCAGGAGAACATGGATTACATGGAATATACAATGCAGCGGAATGAGGATGGAATCAAGACAAAGATTGATTCTATCAATATGTCCACACAGTTTTTCTTAAGTGATGATTCCCTGCTTCAAATGTTGAATGCATCTGCGATTGGGGGAGAAATCTCTACGGCCGACTGGCTGGATTTTAAAAATAACGAAGTGTCGGCGTTGGAACGGTTAGTTAACAATAACCCATTGCTGTATGGTGTCCGTGTCTATGCGGTGAATGACAGTGTGCAGGAGATGATGCCCATTTTATACAATGCATCCCGTATGAAAAAACAGGAGTGGTCCAAGCAGGATAAATATGTCGGCTGGAATTTTGATTACACAGATAATATTTTCAATTCCTATACGATGAACCAGAATCGGAAGATTATTTCACTTGTCACACCGATTATTGACAGTGCCAATGGAAAAGTTGGTGTGATCGAGTCTGCCATGACGATGGAGAATATGTTTCCAAGCCTGTACGAGGGAATTGAGGATGAGTGGAGTTTCTTTTATTCGGATGAGGGAGTAACCTATTTTGGACAGAAAGAGCAGACAGAATCTTCAGCGCTGCTTGACGATATTTTAAAACAGCGTCCCACAGAGGACAAGATACAGACCATTTATAAAAAATTGGATGGAAAAAAACTTGTAATCTCTTATATGCAGGTGCGCGAACTCTCCGGTACACTGATCTGTGTGAAGGATATCACAAAAAATGTTCATAATGTATATTTTATGCGTGATGTGTTTGTGGCTGTCATGCTGGCATTTATCATATTGCTGGCGTTCTTTATCAACCGTATTGTGCAGCATCTGTTAAAGCAGTTTTATGAGATCTTAAAGTCCATTCGAAAAGTACAGAAGGGTGATCTTGATGTCGTGATCGAAAACTGTGGCAAAGATGAGATGGGCGAACTCGGAACGCAGATCAATAAGATGTTGGAACGTATCAAGGAGCTGATGGAAGATAATTTAAACCGTGAGATGTTAGCAAAAAATTCTGAGATCCGGGCTTTGCAGAATCAGATCAATGCACATTTTATTTATAATGTGTTAGAATCGATTAAGATGATGGCAGAGATTGATGAAGAATACGCCATTTCTGATGCGGTGACCGCATTGGGGAAACTGCTGCGTTACAGTATGAAGTGGGTATCAGGAAATGTGCTTGTGGAGCAGGAGTTAGAGTACATTAAAAACTACATGGCTCTGATCAATCTGCGGTTTGATTATGAGATTTATCTGTCGTTAAACCTGCCGGAACTGGTATTAAAACAGGAGATTCCGAAGATGTCCCTGCAGCCGATCGTCGAGAATGCCATTTATCATGGAATCGAACAGATGGCAGAGGACACAAATATCTATATCAAGGGCATTTTAGACGGAGATGACTGTGTGATCGAGATCACAGATGCCGGAAAAGGTATGTCAGAAGAAGAAGTGGAGAAGCTTCGGTTAAAGATTGCAGGAAAAATTGATTCCAACGGAGGCTCCGGCAATGGAATTGGTCTGAAAAATGTACAGGACCGTATCCATATTGCATTTGGAGATCAGTATGGAATCGAGATCGCATCCAAATTGGGGTGTTATACAAAAATTATGGTCCGGATTCCAATCACGCATAGACAGTCAGAGGAAAATGACCCGGAGCATAAGTGAAAAATAAAGGCACAGGGGACTGTGACAGAAGAGAGATACAGGATTAGAAGAGGGTAAGGAAGATAATGAAAACAGTTTTGATCGTTGAAGATGAGAAAATGATCCGTCAGGGAATCAAAACAATGATTATGCGAAGTGGTGTGCCAATCGAGACCATTATGGAGTGCAACAATGGAGAGACTGCGCTTGAAATTCTGAAAGAGCAGGAGATTGATGTGATGTTTACGGACATCCGTATGCCGAAGATGGATGGCATCGAACTGGTACAGAAAATGCAGAGCCTCGAACATATTCCACTTACCGTGGCAATCAGTGGTTATGATGATTTTGCCTATGCGGTGGAAATGTTAAGAAACGGGGTGCGGGAGTATATTTTAAAACCGATTGAGCGTGAAAAAATCACCGAAATCTTAAAAAAACTCAATGCAGAGATTGAGAGCCGGAAAGAGAAAGAGGAGAACAATCAGAAAATTGGTTATCAGCAGATGCGGCACCTGATGCTTTCCGATGAGATTTCCGGGGAGGAACAGCGCACAATCGAAAGTCAGTATGCAGATCATTTTTATACCGGAAATTATTATGTGTGCTGCCAGAATCAGGTCAAGAGAGGAGAACTGTCCGACGATAATTATATTTTCATGAAAAATATGAATGACAATGATATTTTTATTGTTCCGGCAGAGAACCTTTCCCTCTTATTGAAAAACGAATTGCAGGATGGTTACATTGGAATCAGTGCGGCGCATTGTGGCTTAGAGAGCATCCGTCAGGCATATGCGGAGTCTGTCATGATGCGAAAGAAAGCATTTGTCCGCAATAAAGTGGAAGCGCAGTACGGTGTATTTCAGGAAAAGATACCGGAAGGTCTTATCACGGAGGCCGCTAAGTTGACAGAGGAGGCAGCCAGAATCCAACGCGTCCAGTTGATCGGAACAGATCATACAGACGATCTGGAAAAGAGTTTTCATCAGTTCTTTTATGAAGTGAAAAATGGAAGAATTGATGAGGCTGTTTTTGAGAGCTGTATGAAAGATTTCTTTACGGAGGTAGAGAAAACCTATCAGAATGCTTTAGAGACAGAGGGAGAACTTTTATTGGAATGCAAAGAAATCTGGAGTGAAAATTGTATCGATTCCTACGAGGACAAGGTAATGGAATTTGTGTTGCAGCTTCATGAGAAGATCAATAGCAGCTATGACCAGAACAAGAATGTACAGAAAATCAAAATGGCTGTGGATTATATAGAAGAAAATTATGCAAAGGATCTGAATATGGCGGTTGTCTCCAATTATATTTCCATGAATTACTCCCTGTTTTCCTACTCATTCAAGCAGTATACCGGAAGCAATTTTGTGAATTATCTCAAGGAAATCCGCATGAGAGAGGCAAAAAAACTCCTGACCGAAACCGATATGAAGATTATCGAGATCAGTCAGGCAGTCGGGTATGACAATGAAAAGCATTTTATGAAAATTTTTAAAGCAACCTGTGGAGTATCTCCGACAGAATACCGTCACAATGCTTATTTATCCAAATCCTGATGAAAAATCTGTTTTTGCTGGTACATATGTTCATCTGCCTTGGAAAATAAAGCTTTGACATCTTCTTTGGAAAGGGATGCACCCGGTGTGGACTGGGCATAGCCGCCGCTGGCAGAGATATTATATTCCTTGTGGCTTATTTTATTATAATTATCTAAGTACTTATAGACGCGGGTGAGGAGTTCATCGGCATCTTCTTTTGTGTAATCCATTGTCAGCAGATAAAATTCATCGCTACTGAATCTTGCGCAGATATCGGTGGAACGGGTGACACTGGATAGGGCATGTCCGATGACCTGAATCGCAAAATCCCCCTCATTATGACCATAGTGGTCATTGATATATTTCAGGCGGTTTAAATCAAACAGAAAACAGGTCACAGTACTTTGGTTTTCTGCAGCTTCCTGAAGTAACAGCGTTTCACGGTGCAGATAGCCGTGTTTGTTATAAAGTCCGGTCAGCGCATCCTTGGTGTAAATGTCCTCCAAGTGAGAGACGAGGATGGAAGTACGTTTTGCGTCACTCAAACGTTTTAATAACTGGTTGATATTCATGAACCAGTGCACGAGCTGGAAGTGATAGTCAATGCGGTTGTTCTCGTAAGCTAAGGCAATATAGCCAAAAGTCTTATTCTTGAAGAACAGCGGAAAATAAAGGTAGGCAGAATCTGACTGTCTGTAGATATGTTCCGGCAGGAGGGAACGCTTGGTAAAACTGCATTCCGGCAGTCTTTTGCCATCCCGCAGACTTAATTTTAAAATAATCTCATCCTGACTTGGCTCAAAATCCATTTCATTTTCCGTTAATTCCAGTATGTGCTGGGAAACGCTGTCCCAGTTGGCGTACAGACACAGATAAAATTCGGAACAGTTTGGAATAGAATGAACGTAATTCTCCAACAGATCCATCGCTTCATCTATGTCGGCAATATTTTGGAATTCAGCAGACATTTTCATGGAACTTAAAATAGAAGACTCCAGAGAAGCAATCTGACTGGTCAGTTTCTGCTCAAAGTAAATAGCAGGAGTCTCTTTTGTAAGACTGCATCCACAGGAATTTTCCAGAACCATCTGTGCATGTACCACAGTGATGGCAGGAACATTTTCCTCATGGATTAATTTCATCAGTTTTTCTACGGAAGCTTCCCCAAGTTCATAGACAGGGAAAGAGACGGTCGTGAGAGAAGGTGTGAGATTCTGTCCTTCTTCACTGTGGTCACAGCCGGTGATCGCAAGGTCCTCTGGAATATGATAACCGGCAGAGATGGCAGCAGTCATTAATAAAAGTGCCAGTTTATCATTGTAACAGACAACCGCATCCGGTTTTGTTTCATTTTCTTCAAAGAAGCGGAGTGCTTCAGCAGCGGACTGCGCAGTGTAGGTTCCGGTATAGATGGAATGTGCGTGTGGTGCAATGCCATGTTTTTTTAATGCGTCCCGGTAAAACTTTTCTCTGGCATCCGAAAAGAAACTCTCATCGGCACATCCAAAATAACAGATATTTTTGTAGTGATGTTCTGTGATGAGATGTTCTGTAATATCAAAAAAAGGATGGTTATTTTCTAAGGAAACCGAAGGAAACTGCTGCTTATAAACAGCAATCTCTATGATAGGACAGTGACATTTTTCTTTCAGCAGGGAATAGATCTGATCCTTTAACTGTTCGTTTGGATAAGTTTCAGACGCAAAAATAACACCGCTTAAATCATCAAAATTCGGCAATGTCAGAATGCTTTCCTCTCCCAGACTGTAGTCCCCGAGATTCTCCCCATCCATAGAAGCAAAAATCTCAGCAGTGTAACCGTATTCCAGAGCTTTGTCAATAATACCCTGACATACATTCTTCTGGTAAAATCCCATAATGTGGGAGATAAAAATCCCGATTTTTTTATTGTGATACATGATAAAAACCCCTTGGAAGCAGCCATGATCCGGCAGCCTCTTTTTTTTACAACAATATAATCTTATTGTACAAAAAATCAAAATGTTTTACAATAGGAAAAGCTTCAAAATGAAAGGAATCTAAGGAAATGATACAGGATATTGCACCAATGCAATTGGATAATTCATATAAAAAGAAAGTACCGCATGCAGGCAGCAGGATGTTTGGTTTTGGAGAGCGAACGGTATATCTGGAATATAATGGAGAATTGCAGTTTTTGACTTATGAGCAGTGGAAGGATTACAACGAAAATATACTGGGAAGAGAAGTGCCGTCTTGTATTTATCTTTTTTCTATAGGGGAGGAAGAATACTTTCTGACTGAAATAGGAGCGGATACCAAGATTGGCGAGTTTCGTTTTTATAAGATGTTTGATGTCCGTCCAATGCAGCCGAAGGAACGTGTCCTCGCAGCTGCTACTGCATGGCATTTATTTGTGTGGTATCGTGACAATCAGTTCTGCGGCAGATGTGGGAAAAAACTGGTTCACAGCGAAATGCAGCGGATGCTGCAGTGTCCGTGCTGCGCGAACATGGTGTTTCCGAAGATCGCACCGGCAGTCATCGTGGGAGTCACGCACGGCGATAAAATCCTCATGACAAAATACGCGGGACGAGAGTACAAAAGGTATGCGCTTATCGCCGGATTTACCGAGATCGGTGAGACGGCAGAGGAGACGGTCAAAAGAGAAGTCATGGAGGAAGTCGGACTTACCGTGAAGAATATCCGTTACTATAAGAGCCAGCCGTGGGGTTTTGACAGCAATCTTCTGCTCGGCTATTTCTGTGAACTTGCAGAGGAGGGGGAGATCCGCTTAGACGAGGAAGAACTCTCCGTGGCAGAGTGGGTGGATTATCATGATATCCCGGAGGACAGGGAGAAGCTGAGCCTGACACATGAGATGATGACGTATTTTAAGGAGCAGAGAATGCAATGACACGAAACTTTTGGAGGCAGGAAAATATATGGATAAACTGAAAGGACACTTAACAAATCCTAAGGATTTCAGTAAGAAATATTAAGATTGCCTTAAAGCACTTTTTTTCTGAAAAAAATATGGTACAATTTGCCATAAGTCAAAAAAGACAAGGAAAAAAAGGAGATCATGTAAGCATGGAAGACAACAATGTAAAGGAAAAAAAGCATTTCTTTCATAAAAAAGAAAAAAAGACAGAAGTGGCTGAAGTACCAAAGAAAAAGAAGAAAGTATGGCTGATCGTTTTAGTGATTGCAGCCATTGTAATTGTATTGATTGGTACTGCTGTTAAAAATATGACTTCACAGATTGAGACAGCAGCGAATACGGTTGAGGTAGAACCGGTAGAGAAAAGGGATTTATCCGATTCGGTTTCTTTGAAGGGAACGATCGCAGGACAGAGCAAGACAAATGTCATGTCCCTTGCAGCAGCAGAGATCACAGCCGTGAACGTTCAGGTAGGTGACATTGTAAAAGAGGGTGATCCGCTTGTGACATTGGATCAGAAGGATATTGAAAAACAGATTGCAGAGTTAAAGACAAATATCAATAATGCAAATGCGATCGCAGCAAACGATGCTACACAGAAGCAGGAAAGTCTGGTTCAAAATAAGCAGGATCAGCAGGATTCTCTAGAAGCTGCGCAGAAAGCGATTGATGAGGCACAGAGTGATGTTGATAAATATAAGAAAAAGGTGGCAGAGTGCGGGGATTATATTTATTATCTGAAAAATAACCATGAGGACACTTCTGAATATGATGCAAAATTAGAAGGCTTCAAATCGTCTTTAGAGGCAGCACAGAAAGCATTGGATACAGCGAATGATAACTACGCGTCCGTATTAAAGAGCACAGACCGAAGTGTAGCATCAGCTCAGAATACCGTTGACATGCAAAAATACCAGACAAGCACGACCAGAGATTTAAAAGACCAGCTGGAACAGTTACAAAAACAGCTTGCCGACTGTACACTTTCTGCACCGATCGGTGGAGTTGTCACAGCCGTCAATGTATCAGTCGGAGATAAAAACACAGCAGGAACGACCATGATCACGATCGAGGATACATCTTCCTTAAAAGTGATCGTAAATGTTGAGGAAGCTGACATTTTAAAGATCCAGGAAGGAATGCCTGCAACCGTTTCAACGGATGCAACGGGGGATGAAGAGATCAAAGGTACGGTAACACGTGTGGTCAGAGTAAAAAATCAGTCCACCAACACAAACGGTACAGATACCAATACCTCAAGCGGTTATTCTGCAGAGATCACGATCGACAACACAGAACTTCTGGTTGGAATGAGTGCAAAAGCCAAAATTGTGATCAAAGACAGAGGTACACAGCTTGCAGTTCCATATGATCTGATCCGGCAGGATGACAACGGAGATTCCTATGTTCTGGTAGCGGAAGCAAATGAAGATGGAACAGCAACCGCAGTCCGGAAAAATATCAAAGTCGGTGAAGAGGTAGATTATTATACAGAAGTGACAGGCGGCGATCTGAAAGAGGGCGACCAGCTGATCTACGATAATACATTTTCTGTCACCGAAGGTCAGGTGTTTACTCCGGAACAGATATATTCCAATCAGGCACTTGACACAGAAGGCATGATGAGTACGGAGGCAGAATGATCGTGAGTGAACCAGTAATCCGTATGGAGAATATTATAAAACGTTATTACATAGGCAAGCCGAATGAACTGCAGATTTTAAATGGGATCAGTCTGTCAGTCGATCAGGGAGAATTTGTCTCCATCGTCGGTGAGTCCGGTTCCGGAAAAAGTACATTGATGAATATCATCGGTGTCCTGGACCGTCAGACCGAGGGAACTTACTTTCTGGAGGGAAAAGATGTAAATAAAATGGATGATTCCATGCGAAGTGCGATCCGGAACAAAAGAATCGGTTTTGTTTTCCAGAATTTTAACCTTCTTCCGAAGGCAAATGCATTAAAAAATGTCATGGTTCCGCTGTTATATAGTACTGAGAAGGAAAAAAATCAAAAAGAACGTGCCATGGAAATGTTAAAAATGGTTGGCATGGAGGAACGGGCTTTTCATAAACCAAACGAGCTTTCCGGCGGACAGAAACAGAGGG
>ULRS01015466.1_pt1 | contig 10080 bp, 6 predicted proteins | sample 1955671 | NCBI WGS metagenome assembly ULRS01 (sample SAMEA4835689, study PRJEB28245) | human gut metagenome | biome: gut microbiome; material: fecal sample | place: Denmark | collected 2008
GGTCTCCGGGTGGCCCTTGATGGCACCGCTCTTGCGGTCCACCGTCACGCCCGGGAAATTGCCCACATGCTGGTTGGAACCGGTGAGCTGGTTGAACAGGGTGGTCTTACCGCAGTTCTGATTGCCCGCCAGCGCAAAGGTGAGGGTCCTGTCCTCGGGCAGGGGATTCTCCCCCTTTTTAATGTGGTATTTGCCGCCCTCGCCAAGGCCGGGGTGATCCACCATTTTATCATCTGCCGGAGCCGCCGATATTGCCGGGGCCTTTTCGGTGGGGGTGATGCCGATCTGCGCGGCATCGTCCAGCCGGAGGGTCAGCTCATAGCCATGGATGCGCAGCTCCATGGGGTCGCCCATGGGTGCCAGCTTGACCAGCGTGACCTCCGCCCCCGGGATCAGGCCCATATCCAGAAAATGCTGGCGCAGTGCGCCGCTGCCGCCGACGGTATCCACAACAGCGCTTTTTCCGATCTGCAATTCTTTTAATGTCATAAGATCGACCTTCTCATTTTATCCACTGTCAACGTGTGTTAGTTTGTGTTAACAATAGTAATATAGGCTAACTTTGCGCGGTTGTCAATAGATAAAATGGTGAAGGTTTAACTCCCCCAGTCTGCTGCGCAGACAGCCCCCTCTGGGATGGGGCCTTTGGCATGGCGGCACAGTTTCCGGTTGAATTGCGAAGTGCACGGTTTCACCAGAGGCTCCCTCCCCGAGAGAGCCGGCAAAGTCGTCAGGTTTTGGCTGAGGGAGCTCACGCAAAAAAGCCGTGCCCCCTCTTTTCAGAGAATGCACGGCTTTGAAAGTTTATGCGTTTACTTCACAGTGTGGTAGCCATCGGGGTTGTTCTTCTGCCAGTTCCAGCTGTCGGCACACATTTCCTCGATGCCGTATTCCGCCACCCAGCCAAGCTCGTTCTTTGCCTTGGTGGGGTCTGCATAGCACTCGGCAATGTCGCCGGGGCGGCGCGGGTCGATCACATAGGGGATCTCCTTACCGCAGGCCTTGGAGAATGCGTGGATCACATCCAGCACGCTGTAGCCCTTGCCAGTGCCCAGATTGCAGATGAACAGGCCGCAGTTCGTTTCCAGCTTCTTGATGGCGCACACATGGCCGCGGGCCAGATCCACCACGTGGATGTAGTCGCGCACGCCGGTGCCGTCCGGGGTGGGATAGTCGTTGCCAAAGACATGCACCTTTTCCAGCTTGCCAACGGCCACCTTGGCGATGTAGGGCATGAGGTTATTGGGGATGCCGTTGGGGTCCTCGCCGATGAGGCCGGACTTGTGCGCACCAATGGGGTTGAAGTAGCGCAGCAGGGCCACGTTCAGGCTGGGGTCTGCCTTGCACACATCCTGCAGGATGCGCTCGGTGAACACCTTGGTCGTGCCGTAGGGGTTGGTGGTGGCACCGGTGGGGAAGTCCTCGGTGATGGGCACGCTGGCGGGGTCGCCATAGACGGTTGCGGAAGAGCTGAACACGAAGTTGTGGCAGTTGTGATGGCGCATCACGTCCAGAATGACCAGCGTGCAGTTGAGGTTGTTGTAATAGTATTCAATGGGCTTGGAAACACTCTCGCCCACTGCCTTGTAGGCTGCAAACTGGATCACAGCAGTAATGTCCGGGCACTCAGAGAAGATGTGCTCCACATCCTCGTGCTTGGTCATATCTGCCTTGTAAAAGCGGAAGTCCTTGCCGGTGATCTGCTTGATGCGGTCCAGCACCACCGGAGATGCATTATAATAGTTATCTGCCACAACAACGTCGTAGCCAGCGTTCAACAGTTCGATGCAGGTGTGGCTGCCGATATAACCGGCGCCGCCGGAAACCAAAATTGCCATAGCCTAGTACCTCTCTCACTCATTTACATTACAGTTGATGCCGGCATTCCCCGGCCTTGCCTAAAGAATACCGCTTTTATGGCTCAGAATCAAGGGATGCGTCTTCTATTTAGATGAATTTTTGTTGCATCTTTGTTTTTGAGGTTTTGATTTAAAAACATTTTTTGGCATTTTGTCATGGATAAAAGGCACAGTTTGTGCAAAACATAGAAATGGGGACGGGAGAACCCTCTCAGTCACGGCTTACGCCGTGACTGAGAGGGTTCTCGCCGTAGGCGGCTGGGGGAGTTCTCCTCCTGCCACGCAAAAAACGTCTGCTGGAGCAGACGTTTTTGTGTGGTGCATCATTTTTTACAATTTTCCGCACTGCTTGCCAGTGAAAAAGCGCAGGGTGGTGGTGGCGCGGAACACCTTGCCTGCCCGCAGCACCGTGGTGGGGAACTCCGGGTGGGAAGGGCTGCAGGGGTAGTGCTGGGTCTCCAGCGCAAAGCCGCCGTACTTCTGCATGGGCACGCCGCCCTTGCCGGGGGTGGGGCAGTCCTGCAAAAAGTTTCCGGTGTACAACTGGATGCCCGGCTGGGTGGTGTACAACTTCATGCTGATGCCGGTCTTTTCACTGGTGACCCATGCGCAGATGCTCTGGCTGGAGCCGCGGGCGCGGTCGATCACAAAGCAGTGGTCGTAGCCACCGCCCACCATGGTGGTCTGGGCAAAGCCGGTATCGATATCCCGGCCAATGAGCTTTCCCTCGGTAAAATCCATGGGGGTGTTTGCCACCGGCAGAATGGCACCGGTGGGGCAGGTCTGATTGTTTCCTTCCAGATAGTTGGAGGCATAGATGCGCAGCTTCTGGCCCAGAATATCGCCCTCACCGTTCAGGTTGAAGTAGCTGTGGTTCGTGAGGTTCACGATGGTATCCGCATCCGAAGAGACGCGGTAATCCATGCGGAAGGTATTGTCCTCGGTGAGGGTATAGCGCACCGCCAGCTTCAGGTTGCCGGGGAAGCCGTCCTCGCCGTCCGGGCTCTCGGCCTCCATCAGCAGGGTGTCGCCAAAGGCCTTCACCCGGTACAGCTTGCGCGAAAAGCAGCCGTGCAGATGGTTGGGGCCATTGTTGGCTTCCAGCTGGTAGGTCTTGCCGCCCACGCTGAAGGTGGCGTTCTCGATGCGGTTTGCATAGCGGCCCACGAACGCGCCGCAGCAGGTGCTGCCGGAGGACGTGAAGTCATCCTCATAATCTGCCATGGTGTCGTGGCCCAGCACGACATCCACCGGGCCGTTCTTGGCCGGAACGATGATGTTTTTAATGATGCATCCGTAGTCCAGAACGCTCACCGTCAGGCCGCCGGGGTTGGAAAGGATGTACTCTGTAACATTTGCGCCCTGTTTGGTCACACCGAAGGGCTTGGAGCGGATCTGTGCCATTGGGCATTCGCCTCCTCAGATTTTACTCGGACATACAGTCAGGCAGACTTCCACTGTATTCTATCTTATTTATGATTATATCACAGTTTTATATCTTTGTGGGGAACGGATTTTAGAATTTGCATCCAATTTTTCCAGCTATTTTTTGTTGAAATTATTCAGTTGGCGGGGTATGCAGCACAAAAAATACAAGTCGCTCCGCTAAAGGATTTTTTGTGTTGCGCCGATTTTGAGTCGCTGCGCGACGGCGGTACGCCGACAGCAGCAGATGCCGCTTCCCGTTACGACCTTTCCCGTGAAAACGCAATGCCGGGCGGTCCGCAGACCGCCCGGCATTGCTCTATTATAAATAATTCTTCCGCTGATGATACGCAAAGCAAAGCGGCGCGCATTCTAAATCGTCATGCTGTCGTCAGGCTTCCGGCTGTGCCGTGCCCGCAGACTTCTGCGCCGCAATGAACTCGGCTGCATCGTCCGGAATGTCGTCCAGATCATCGTCGCTGCCAACATCCACGTTGAGCGGCGGCTTCTTGAACAGGATATCGTACAGCACCGGAACGATATACAGGGTCATCAGGGTGGCGTAGCTCAGGCCGCAGATGATGACGATGGCCATGCCGCTCATCAGCTGGCTTGCCATATCGCCGCTGAACACCAGCTGCAGCATGGCCAGCACGGTGGTCAGGGTGGTCATGAGGATGGGGCGCATACGGGTCTTGCCGGTAGCCACCAGCGCAGCGCGGCGCTCCATGCCGCCAATGCGCAGCTGGTTTGCATAGTCCACGAACACGATGCCGTTGTTGACAACAGTGCCCATCAGCACGATGAAGCCCATCAGGGAAATCATGGTGAGCTGCTGGCCGGTGACCAGCAGACCCAGCAGGCCGCCGGTAAAGGCCAGCGGCACCGTGAACAGCACGATGAAGGGGGACAGCAGGCTCTGGAACTGTGCCACCATGACCAGATATACAAAGGGCAGGGCCAGAGCCATCCACTGCACCATTTCGTTCACCATGTAGTCGGTGCCCTCGGTCTCGCCGCCCAGCGTGGTGCTGCAGCCCTCCGGCATCTCACCGCTGGCTGCGTACTCATCCAGCTTCTTCTGCAGCACGCGGGACTGCACCATGGTGTTGTAGCCCTTCAGCGTATCTGCCGTAACGGTGACAAACTCGGTCTGGTTCTCGCTGGTAATGGCATCCGGTGCGGTGCCGGTGGTCCAGCTGGCGATATCGTTCAGGGTGCAGGTACCATTGGTCACTGTGCCGTCTGCCGACATTTCGGTGGTCTCAAAGGTAAGCTCCATCATGTTTTCCTTGGTGACGGGGTCCAGATTGTCCGTGATCTGGACATCCATGGTGGTGCCGTTCACCGTGACGGGGGTCTGGGCGGTGGCGGTGGTGGTGAGCTTTGCCGCGATCTGCTGGTACACCTGCGCAACGGTCAGGCCGTAGGCGCGCACCTTGTCGCGGTCCACCTTCAGGATGATGGTGGCATCGCCGCTGCCAAGGCCGTTGTCCGCATTGGCAAAGCCCTCGGTATCGTTGACGATCTCCATTACCTTCTCGGAAACGGTGGTCAGCGTTTCCGGATCCTTGCCGTAGACCTTGACCGACAGGCCGGTGGCCAGCTGGCTGGTCAGATCATCTGTCATGCCGTACAGCTTGACCTCAGCGGTGCAATTCTCGATCTGGGACACTGCATCCTCCATGGCCTGCCGGGTCTTTTCCACCTCACGGGAGGAAAGGCTCTTGCTCATCATAACGTTGATCTTGTATCTGCCGTAGGCATTGGCGGAGTTCAGGATATCGGTAATGGCGGTGGGCAGGCCCAGCTGGCTGATATCCAGACCGGCCATGCTGGTGTCGGTGGTGATGCCCACCTCTTCCACGTTTTCTACATTCAGGGCCGCCTCTGCCACCTGACCCGCAATGGCATAGGATTCCTCCTTGGTCAGGCCGTCGGCGGTGGACAGGGTGATCTGCGCCTCGTTGCTGGTGATGCTGGGCAGCAGCTCCACGCCCATGTTCAGCACCTGCCAGCCGCTGAACACCAGCAGCACCACCGCCGCGATCAGGGGCAGGGCACGGTGCTGCAGGCACCATTCCAGACTATGGGCATACTTTTCCTGCACCTTTTCAAACCAGGCAAGGCGCTTGGGTTCAGCTTTTTTCAGCACAGTAGAGGATGCCGCCGGGACCACCGTGAGCGCCACGATGAGGGAGGCCATCAGGCAGTAACCGATGCACAGGGACATGGGCATCATCAGACTGCGCACAATGCTGGCCGAGAACACCACCGGCAGGAACACGCACACCGAGGTAAGGGTGGAGGCCACCACCGACATGCCCACCTGTTTTGTGCCCTGCACGGCAGCGCGGGCCGCAGGCACGCCGCGGCTGCGCAGACGGTAGACGTTCTCAATGACGACCACCGAGTTATCCACCAGCATACCAATGCCGAGGGAAAGGCCGGCCAGGGTCATCACGTTCAGGTCCAGCCCGGTAAAGTACATGAGCACCACCGCGAACAGAACGGACAGCGGGATGCTGATGCCGACCACGAGGGTGGGCTTGATATCCTTCAGGAAGATGGCCAGCACGATGATGGCCAGTGCAGCGCCCACCACCATGCTGGTGAGGATGCTGTTGATGACGATGGTGATGTAGTTGCCCTGATTGGACAGCACCACCATGTGCAGGCCGTCGTATTGTTTTTCCAGCTCTTTAAATGCGGTCAGGCAGTTGTCGGAGACCTCGCCTGCACTGGAAGTCGCATTCTTATAGATTTTGAGGATGGATGCCTTTTCGCCGTTCAGGCGGGTGTAGCTGTCGGCGGAGTTATCAATGACCTCCACATCCGCCACATCAGAAAGGCGCACGTCGCCGTAGCCCTCCACATGCAGCAGCAGGGCACCGCTGATATCCTTCACACTGTTGTACTCTTCGCCGACTTTCAGCAGCCAGGACTCGCCGTCCTTATCCTGCACGTAACCGGCCGGCATGGAGAAGTTCTGGGCATAGATGAGCTGCGCCAGCGTTTCAATGTCCAGCTGCTTTGTCACATCGGCCTGTGCCAGAGCGTTGGTCTTGGCCGTCTCGTACTCTGCCTTGGCAGCCTCCAGCTGCTTTTCGTACTCGTTCAGCATTTCACGCGCTTCGGTGAACTGCATATAGGCGTTGAGCTGCTGCTGGGAGAAGCTGCCCAGTGCGCCGGAGAACTCGGTCATCAGCTGGGGCACATTGTCCATGGCCTTGATGGTGCTTTCCAGCGTGTTATAGACCACATTCAGGCTTTCCTGCAGCTGCATCTCATTGGCAAGATCCTCTGCGGTGCTGCCTTCGGAGCCGGTCTCGGTGTTCACGCGCTCCTGCAGCTTCTGCAGGGCGGTAGTGAGCTTATCGGTAATGGTGCGCAGCTCAGCCACAATATCGATCAGAGAGTCGATATCCCGCATACCGGTCTCGTTGAACTTGTCCATGACCTTCTGCAGACCGTCGCGCACCTCGATCAGGGCCTGCTGGATCTCAGGCTCCTTGACCACAGCGATCAGGCTGTTCACACTTTCCAGAAGAGCCTGCGCCTGCGCACGCACCGTTTCCACTGCGGCGCCCACCTCGGTGCTCATCTGGCTCATGACCGAGTTGGACACCGTACTGCCAAAGTTTTTCAGCTGCTTTTCGTATTCCCTGCGTCCGGCGGTGATCTGTGCCTCGGCGCTTTCCAGCTGGGAGCGGGCTGCAGCCAGCTGGGTATCGATCAGTTCCAGCAGCTTTGCGTTGATCTCGTCGATCTTATCCTGATTGAGCTGCACCTGCACCAGCTTTTCCACCAGACCGCTGGACGAAACGCTGGACACACCGCCCTTGCGCTGCACTTCCGGCACAAGGGTGTTCTGGATAAACTCAGAAAGCTCGTACTGGTCGGCACCTTCGCGGCTGACAGCCACCGTCATGAAAGCGTTCATGTTCAGGCTGTACTCAATGATGGAGGGGGTCAGGCAGGTGCTGGGCAGGTCGCTTTTGGCCTGATCCAGCTTGTTGGACACCTTGACCAGCGCGCTGTTCATATCCGTATCCTCGGTAAACTCCATCAGCAGCAGACTGTAGTTTTCTGCCGATGTTGCGGTGATCTTGGACACGCCCGGCACTGTGAGCGAGTTCTGCAGCACATCCGAGACCTCGCTCTCCACGCGCTCTGGGCTTGCGCCAGGATACACGGTGACCACCATCAGATACGGTGTGTTCACGTTGGGCAGCAGGTTCGTATCCATCTTTGTGACCGCCACAAAGCCCAGGATCAGGATCATGACCACTGCAACCAGCACCGTAAACGGCTTTTTGACACTGAATTTTTCCATTTTCTCCTACCGTTTCTCTGCCTTGCCGCAAAGCAGGACAGCTGCTTTCCCTGCGGGAAAGGCTACACTTCAACATTTTTATTATACACGCAAGCCCCCGCCTTGCAAGAGCGGGGTGGGATTCTTTTGCGATTCTTTGGATACTTTCGCAAGATTTTAACATTTGCCGTTCCGTTTTTCCATTTTCCGGCTGCGGGTGCGACCAAATTCGGTCAGTCTTCCTTTATGGATACGCGGCAGCAGGGCAGATTGTTGCACCTTTTTAAAATTTTTCTGCTGAAGCGCCAGAGCCGCTTTTTGTTTTTTGCGTGGAAATGTGCATTTGAATATGTTATACTAGAGTACAGAATGGATCAGCAGGCTCTTTTTCGGGCCTTATCCTATAGATTCGACCGATAAAAACGAGGAACACTATGAAAAAAGTCATCTCCGTCCGTTTCAAAGAGAACGGCAAAAGCTATTATTTTGATCCCGCCGGGGCCGACATCAAAACCGGCGAATATGTGATCGTGGAGACCGCCCGCGGCATTGAGTGCGGCGAGGTGGTGCAGGGCGTGAGGGAGATCGCCGATGCGGCAGTGCCCAAGGCCCTCAAGCCCATTACCCGCATGGCCGACAGCGTGGATATCCGCCGGATGCGCCAGAACCGTGAGGACGAAAAGCGCGCCTACCGCACCTGTCAGGAATGCATTGCCCGCCACGGCCTGGAAATGAAGCTTGTGGAGGCCGAGTATACCCTAGACCGCTCCAAGATCATGTTCTACTTTACCGCCGATGGCCGCGTGGACTTCCGCGAGCTGGTCAAGGATCTGGCCGGTATCTTCCACACCCGCATCGAGCTGCGCCAGATCGGCGTGCGGGACGAGAGCAAGATGATCGGCGGCCTTGGCATCTGCGGCCAGCCCTTCTGCTGCAGCCGCTTTTTAAAGGACTTCCAGCCCGTCTCCATCAAGATGGCCAAGGAGCAGGGCCTTTCGCTGAACCCCACCAAGATCAGCGGTGCCTGCGGCCGGCTGATGTGCTGCCTTGCCTACGAGGAAAGCGCCTACGAGTACCTGAACAGCATCATGCCCATGGTGGGCAGCACCGTGCGCACGCCGGACGGTCTTGGCACCGTGCTGGAGGTGGACCCGGTCTCCGGCTACCTGCGGGTGCGCTGCGGCACCGAGAGCCTTTCGCCCCGTTACTATAAGGTGGGTGTGTGCGAATATATCAGCGGCGGCAAGCGTGCGCCCCGCCGCCCGGACCCGGACGACGATTACTCCGGCGTGCGCAACCCGGCCCCGGTGGTGGCTTCCTCCGACGATGGAGAAAAGCGCTGCGCGGGCGGCGGCTGCGCCCGGAAGCGCGCTGCCGAAAAGGAGTGAGGGACGCGCCGGAGGTTCTGAGGGGTTAGTCTGCTAAAACTAACTGTTCTTCGTGATTTTTGCCAAAAAACTCCTGCAAATTTGGCCATAAGTTAGCCTGTGCTTTTGTGCAACCCAACAAAAAACAGACTTTTGTGTTTTTCGGGTCACGGTTAGTCTTGCCTTTTCTCACCTGCTTTGTTAAAATGCAGGCAAGGATATGATTTCCGGAGAGACATGCACAGCCGTGCCATACATGACTCTTCATACAATACTTCGGGCACGGAGATAAAAAGGAGAGTTTATTATGGCACACAAGGTTTCTGACGCATGTGTTGGCTGCGGCGCTTGCGAGGGCGCTTGCCCGGTTGGCGCTATCACCGTTGATGGTGTTGCTTCTGTGAACGCAGACGCTTGCATCGACTGCGGCGCTTGCGAGGGTGCTTGCCCCACCGGTGCTATCACTGCTGAATAATTTTAGCAGCTGCACAAAAAACGCATCAAAAGCAGCAGGCCTGTCCAAAACAGGTCTGCTGCTTTTTTGTTTTGCAGTAATTCGCACAAATTCCCCGAGCAATTCCACGCATTTTTTTGAGAGGGTACGGCACACTTATCTATGGAACATTCTACCGAAGTCTTGTATAATAGAACTATGGTTTATTGCTCGCCGGAGCATCGTTTTGGCTCCGACGCGCTGCTGCTGGCCCGTTTCTGTGAGCCAAAGCGCGCCCAGAAGGCCGCAGACCTGTGCTCCGGCTGCGGCATCGTGGCGCTGGAATGGCACGACCGCGGCCACCGCGGCCCCTGCATAGGGCTGGAGCTGCAGCCCGAGGGCAGCGCTCTGCTTTCCGCTGCGGTGCAGGAGCAGGACATCGGGCACATTGAGCCTGTCTGTGCCGACCTGCGCGCTTTCCGGCAGGGCGAGGGCAGTTTTGACGTGTGTGCGTGCAATCCGCCCTATTTCACGGATGGGCCCCAAAGCCAAAACGCAGCCCACGCCCTTGCCCGGCACGAGAACACCTGCACACTGGACGATGTGTGCCAGTGTGCGTTCCGCCTTTTGAAGGACGGCGGGCGCTTTGCGCTGTGCCACCGGCCGGAACGACTGGCGGAG
>ULRS01041981.1_pt1 | contig 10012 bp, 8 predicted proteins | sample 1955671 | NCBI WGS metagenome assembly ULRS01 (sample SAMEA4835689, study PRJEB28245) | human gut metagenome | biome: gut microbiome; material: fecal sample | place: Denmark | collected 2008
TCGTCTTGCATCAATGGCTACAACCACACACTGACTTCCAAATTTATCTGCGGCCTCACTGATCAGATTCGGGTTATTGATGGCAGATGAGTTGATGGAGATCTTATCTGCTCCCTCGCGGAGCAACGCCTTAAAATCATCTACCGTGCGGATTCCTCCACCCACGGTAAACGGGATAAATACCTTTTCTGCGACCTTTCGCACCATATCGACCACAGTCTCCCGCGCATCAGACGTTGCTGTGATGTCTAAAAATACTAATTCATCTGCTCCTGCCTTATCATACGCTGCCGCAATTTCTACCGGATCACCTGCATCTCTTAAGTTAACAAAATTAACACCTTTTACCACGCGTCCCTGATTTACATCCAGACACGGAATAATTCTTTTTGTAAACATTGACGTTCCTCCTACAATTTTGCAAAGTTAGAAAGTATCTGTAATCCTACTGTTCCACTTTTTTCCGGATGGAACTGACATGCAAAAATATTATCTTTTTCCACAGACGCATGAATATGTGTGCTGTACTCGATGGTTGCTTTGACAATTGACTCTTCTCTGGCTTTTAAATAATAGGAATGAACAAAATAAACAAATGGATTGCCATTCAGATTTTCAAACAGTCGTCCATTGTTCTGCAGATCCAGCGAATTCCATCCAATATTTGGAATTTTCAGTCCTTCCTGTTCTGGGATTCGAAGGATTTCTCCATCCAACAGATGTAACCCTTCCACTCCCTCAGACTCTTCACTTCCTTCAAACAAAAGCTGTAATCCCAGACAGATTCCCAAAAATGGTTTCTGTTCTGCCGCCACTTCATGAATGACCTTATCAAGTTCAAACTTCCTCAGCTGGCTCATGGCATCTCCGAAAGATCCAACACCCGGAAGGATCACCTTGTCTGCCTTTTTGATCTCATGAAAATCTCTTGTGATCACGCACTCCTGCCCAAGAAACTGTAACGCCTTTTCTACGCTTTTTAAATTTCCTGCATCATAGTCAATGATTGCTATCATTCTGTCACCTCTGATAAGCCTGCCTTCTCTAATACTTTATAAATTTCTCTGGAATAAGTCTCTTTATTGGACAGTGCATACATGGTTCTTGCATCCTCTGCTGTCAATCCAAAATCCTGCTGTAATGCTGTCTCTGCTGCACTTTCAATCTTATCAAACTCGCCCCTGCATCCATAAGTCTCTGCATCCTGCAGATACCTGTCATATCGCTGCACCGTGCGGATCAGAGAATCCAGAGCCATATCGTAAACCTCTGCATCCATCATGCTCTCGTAAGCTTCATACTCTGCTGAAACCATAGCTGTAATACGATATTTCTCATAGGTATCCGTGTCTTTTTCCTTTACTTTCTCCCCTGCCACAGCCTGAAAAGCATCTGAATATCTTCCTTCTGCAAATGCCTGGTCTGCATCTGCAAAACTGTTTGAATATCCAAGTAAATGTGTGCCTGCCAGAACAAGTACCAGAATGGATGCTGCCATCACAAAAACGAGGATCACCGGCACTTTTGGAAGCGGCGGTGTGTTATCCGGTTCTGCCGGTGGCTTTGGTTTCTTCTCTTTCTTTGGTTTTACTTTTTTCTCTTTCGGCTGCTTTGGTGCTTTTTCTTTCTTCTTTTTCTCTTTTTTCTTTTTTTCTTTCCCGCCCTTCTTATCACCGTCCGAAGAACCTTCTAACTCTTTTAAGATGTCCATATCATCCATAGACATCTCAGTAACAGCAGGTTCTGCCTGCATTCCGGAAATTTCTTCCTCATCTGGTTCATCATCACCGAACAGTAACTTGGACAGCTTTGCCAGAAATCCCTGTTTCTTTGGCTTCTTTTCTTCTTTTACCTCGTCATCCGGCTGCACTTCTGCTTTTGCATTGTCTGCCTCCGGTATTTCGGAATCTTCGCCTGTTCCACTCAGAATCCTCATTAATTCATCATCTTCATCCGATACCGCTTTTTCGTTTTCTGTTTCCGGATCATCCAGTCCAAAATCATCAATTCCGATATCATCGATTGCCAGATCATCAATTCCATCCTCACTGGCATCCTCATCATTTTTTACTTCGGCAGTATCCTCTTTCTGCTCTGCTGTTTTCTCCCCTGCCGATGCTGCCATCTCTGCTGTATCATTTGCGGCTTCCTGATTCACGCTCTCCATGATCTGGTCAATATCATCAAGCATCGGCTGTGTTGCTTTTGTCACACCCTGTGAACTTTCGTCCCTGTCTAATTCCTGCTCGAACTGTTTTAAAAATTCATCGGGATCATTATCTTTCCGGAGTTCCTGTTCAAACTGATCCATAAACAGATCATTGGAATCCGGAATATCAATTGTCTCTCTTGTACTCTTCTGTGGCATTTGTTCTTTACTCTCAATTTCTTCTGGATTTACAGGATCACTGTCATTTAAATCAGATCTGCCATCGACGGCATTTAATAACTGATCCAGGTAATTTTCTGATTCATTCATGGTAATATTCTCCTGCTATTGGTTTCTTTGTAACTATCATATATTTATTTTTCGATTATAGTAAATCAGGGATGTGAAAAAACTCACACCCCTTTTTCTGACTTAATCTACGCTCTTATCGATCAGATTGTCAATTGCCTCTACCAGCATACCGATCTCCGGCTTTGTCAACTGGGCATCTGCTCCTAACTGTTCTCCCTTTTTGCGCATCTCCTCATTCACAAGAGATGAAAAAATAATAAGTGGTATCTTCTTGATCTCATCATCTGATTTGCAGAGTTTTGTCAATCTGTGTCCATCCATGAGAGGCATCTCAATATCTGTGATGATACAGTGTACGTCCTGACGGACTGTTCCTTTCTTCTTGAACTCAGTCAGCTTATCCCACGCCTCCTGTCCGTTCATTGTCATGATCAGATTCGTGTATCCTGATTTTTTCAGACACTCTGAGATCATTTTTCCAAGCAGTGGGGAATCCTCTGCAATGAGGATTGGAGAATCGCTTCTGTCTCTGGCTGTTCTCTCCTCCACATCTGATACTTTCAGTCCGGTTTCCGGGCTGATGTCCGTAACTATCTTTTCAAAATCAAGGATCACCACTAATTTTCCTTCCAGCTTGATAACCCCTGTTGCAGCACTCTTATCTTCCGTGTTGATCGTAGAATCCGGTTTAATGATGTCCTCCCATGATACTCTGTGGATACCGATCACTTCATCTACATGGAATGCAATGTTTAATTTATTAAAGTTTGTGATAATGAATAAGCCCTTTTTCTCGGATGGTTCCATTCCCAGACACTTTTTCAGGTCAATAACCGTCATCATCGTATCACGCGGCATAAAAATTCCTTCCACACAAGGATGTGCATTTGGAACCGGTGTTACCTGCTGATAGGTAAGGATCTCTCTGATCTTTGCCACGTTGATTCCATAATAATTGTCACCTAACGTAAATTCAAGAACTTCTAATTCATTTGTACCTGACTCTAAAAGAATATTTGTATCCATTGTGTCTTCCTCCCACGTATATGTTCTCTTGTTTTTAATTTGATTTAATATCTGAACCTCAGTCCGCAGTGCACGCCAGAAAAATCAGAGATTTTCCTGGCTGTCGGGCATTCGCCCTATCACTCTCGATATATACAGACCTCACCATGCAAACATATCCGGTCTGTATATTCTCGATTGGCACTGCTCATTGCTTACGCACATTATATCATAACTCTTCCTGTTTTTACAATTTTATTTCATAAGTTGTGTCATCTCTTGTCACATGGAGCACAATATCAGAAACTTCTGTCACGGAATCCGGTATCTCAAATAAAAGAACCGCTGATTTTGTCTCTCCTGCCGGGATCTCATCATCATAAGTTGAAAAATCCGTTGTCATGATCGTTGTATAAGCAGAAACCTGCGCACTCTCTGCTCCATCAGCAGAATAATCCGCTGTAAACTTTACCTTTGAAGTGAGATTATCCAGAGTAATACCCTCTTCTGTAGGATTGGTCATATCGATTGTAAGTACCATAAACTGTTTTCCATTCGAGGCTCTTACATCAAGCACATCCGACTCTGTATAGTTTCCGGCAAGACTTACTCCTCCATAGGCAACTTCCAGTCCATCTGCTCCAAATACATCATCCAGCGTGCTTCCGGCTGGTGTCTCATCCATTATTTCTGTGCCATCCACACTCTCACTGCCCGTGACAGTCTCCTCGGTCTCTGTTTCTTCCACGCTCTGATCCACATAGACCAGACCATCCTTCTGATATGAATTATACTTGGAAACAACGTGTACTGCATAATTGACGATCTGACTTTCCTCTGCCTCTGTGAGATCATATGCTTTCGTTCCGCATCCTGTCAGCAAAAGCATACCTGTCAGACATAAGATTCCTTCTATTTTTTTTCTTCTCATACTGTATCATCCTCCGCCTGTCCGGAACCAATCCCTGTTTTTTCCGTGTCAAGTTCGAACCAGAATTCTACGCCATCTTCATGATTTAACACGCCACATTCCCTGTGAAATGACTCCATGATTGCCTTTACGATAGAAAGTCCTATACCACTTCCACCATATTCTCTCGTTCTCGCCTTGTCCACTTTATAAAACTTAATCCAGACATTATCAAGATCTTCTTCCGGAATCTGTTTTCCGGTATTGAATACACTCACCCGGACAACACTGTCTTTTCTTGTATACCAGATTCTGATCTTCTTATCAAATTCTGCATGATGGATCGCATTGCTCAGATAATTTGTCACAACCTCTTCCACCTTGAATTCATCTCCCCATGCATCCATCGGTCCGCTCTCATCAAATGCGACCGAGATATCATTCTGCTCTAATAAAATAGAAGATGAATTAATAATTCCATGGATCAGTTCTGTCAGATTAAAGCGCTCCATAGGAACAACTTCATTTCCAAACTCTAACTGGTTTAAAGTCAGAAGTTTTTTGACCATCTGATTCATTTTATCCGCCTCGTCCATGATCACTTCACAGTAGAAATCACGGCTCTGTGCATCATCATTGATACACTCCTGCAATCCCTCTGCATAACCCTGGATCAACGCCAGCGGTGTCTTCAGCTCATGAGATACATTGGATAGAAACTCCTTGCGCATCTCATCGATTTCTGTTTTTTTCTCAATATCCTGTTTTAATTCGTTATTTGCACTCTTAAGTTCTGAGATCGTGCTTTCAAGCGCACATGACAACCGGTTAAAATGTTCACCGAGTTCATCTATCTCATTTTTTCTGTGTCCTTTGGAAACATACTTGGCATCAAAATCAAGTTCTGTCATTCTTTTTGATATGTCCGTGAGTTCTGAGATCGGTGTTGTTATCCTCTTAGACACAAACACTGTGACAATCGCACTGATCGCAATTGCCAGAACACCCACGTAAACCAGAAACTGATTTGAAATTTTTGCACTCTCACGGATACTCTCCACTGCGGTACGCATCAGGATCAGATTTCCATTGGAAAGTGTTCCATAAAGAACCATGTACTCAGATGATAACCTTGTATCTGTCTGTTTCTGTATGACGTAATTGTCTGATCTCTGTAAAATCTCGGTCTGGTTTCTGTCATCACCAAACAAAATATTCATAAATTCCATCAGAATGACCTGATTGTCATTCACCGACGACCTCACGATCGCACGGTTGGAACTGATGATCATAACTGCAATATTACCATTGGCACACAGATTGTCAAAAGTGACATCAAACCCACTGGAATTCAGTTCACCTGTCTCACTGGCACCGTTGATCACATCATATCCATCGATCAGCGAATCCTGCTTATTCAACATATAATATTTTTCCAAAAAGGAAGTATTGATAAACCAGCATAACATAATCGTCCCTGCTACAAGTCCGACTAATATCACTGCAAGTTCGCGGGTCAGTGACCCTTTTTTATCTCTTTTCATATTATGACAACCATCCTGTAATGTCAATCAGTTTTGCAAATAATCGTCAATACCCTACTCCACTATAAACTTGTAGCCAACACCCCAGATTGTCTTGATATACTCCCCTTTTTCCCCGATTTTGGCACGGAGTTTTTTGACATGTGTGTCAATTGTCCTTGCATCTCCAAAGTAATCATAATTCCACACGTTGTTCAATATCTTTTCACGGGATAGTGCAATTCCCTGATTCTCCATAAAATAATCCAGCAGTTCAAATTCTTTAATACTTAATTCGATTGGTCTGCCATCCACGGTCACAAGATGCGCCGTCTTATCCAGTTTAATACCGCCCGCCTCAACAAATTTTTCATCATTTCCGGCAGTCAGTCCGCTTCTGCGAAGCAGTGCATTTACCCTTGCCACAAGGATTTTCGGTGAAAATGGTTTGGAAATGTATTCGTCCACTCCAAGTTCAAATCCGGTCAGTTCATCGCTCTCATCGCTTTTTGCAGTCAGCATAATGATCGGAACTTTGGATGTTTCACGCACCTCACGACAGACATCCCAACCGTTGATCTTTGGCATCATGACATCTAAAATGATCAGTGCGATATTCTTTTCTTTATAAAATATATCCAGTGCCTCCTCACCGTCTCCGGCTTCTAACACTTCATAATCTTCCCGCACTAAAAAGTCTCGGACCAGTTTACGCATCCTGCTCTCATCATCTACTACAAGAATCTTTAATCTCTCCATATCGTCCTCCGGTTATGTCTGTTCTCTGTTCATCATATCATGATTTTATGGCGAATCTGTGAAATCTGTCTGTTCTGTATCCACCTGGATCCCAAGTTCCTGTTCTTTTTCGCTCACTGCCTTTTCCCGCTCCGTCAGTTCCTGCTCCCAGGATGCATAGCGGTTTAAAAGTTTCGACTGATAGTCCACGATCGTCGGACTGTCGCTCGTCAGCGCCATGGCAAACATTGCCACAACGCACACCACAAGGATTGCATTCACACACAGGGAAATCTTCAATTTTCCGGAGGACTCTGTCTCTAATGCCTTCCTGTCGATCTTTGCAAGATTTTTTTCACGCTGTCTCGCCCTGACCGCCCGCACACGTTCCTTCTGTGCGATCTCACGCTTCTGCTTTTTTAAGCTTTCCTCAAGTCTCGGATGTGTGACCGGAATCGGCAGGATATCTTCATTTTTGATAAAAGGAATTGTCGTCAGGTATTCCTGCAGATCCTTTAAATAACTGTATCCGACTGCTGTTTCAAACAGTTTCTGTCCGATCATTTTGTTATAAACCTGCAATATGACCTCCGGATCACTCATATCGGTCTTGGTCTTGATATATCTGATCCCCTCGATTTCCTTTTTCGCCTGTTCTGCTTCATCTTTATTTTCAAAAGAAAATCCACCAACGCTCACTCTCTGCGTATTTTCCGGCATCTGTTCTTCCTCCGTTCCATTTACACTTCCTAAGCACATGTTATTTTTTATTATAAAAAATAAGATTACATTTTGCAAGTTTTATCCGTGCAGATATAGAATACTCTCCTCCGGGATAGCGAGATACTGCGGCATTTTTTCCTGATATTCTTTCTGCCAGCTTTCTTTCGGGATTTTCCACCAGACATCATGTTCGAAAACAACCACCAGTTCAAAAGGATCGTTGAGGATCTTTCCGTTTTGGCACTCCACCAGATTTTCACGCTGTCCGTTCTCCGGCAGCCTTAAATAATGTGCGCGGATGCCGATATGTGTCGTATTTTCCGGGATCATGCCCTTCACGCAGACCGTTGTATTCCAGTTTGGCAGAACCATCGTATGGTCGTCCACTCTCTCGATTTTTTCAATATTTTTGCAGCCTGTCAGCTTTGCTGCCGCCGATGTGCCGGGATTTTTAAAAATCTCTTTTGTGACGCCAAATCCCGCCTGTCTGCCATCCTCCACGATCAGCATATGTTCACAGAAGCGGTAGATCTCATCGCGGCTGTGCGTCACCATCAGAATGTCTTTGTCATAGCCGGACAAAAGTTCCAACAGTTCCAATTGAAGTTTTTCCTTCAAAAATGCATCCAGCGCAGAGAAAGGCTCATCCAGCATCAAAACCTCCGGGTCTGACGCAAGGATTCTCGCCAGCGCCACACGCTGCTGCTGCCCACCGGATAATTTTCCCGGATAAGAGTATTTTAACTCTGTCACATGCAGCAGTTCCATATAATCTGCCGTCTGTTTTTTTATCTCCTCCGCAGACATTTTCTGACCGGGACGATACTGAAAACCGGCCGCAATGTTCTTCTCCACCGTCATGTTCGGAAACAGTGCATAATTCTGGAATAAATAACCGACATGCCTGTCCTGCACGTGCAGATTGATCTTTTTACCGGAATCAAACAATACCCTGCCGTTCAAAACAATTTTCCCACGATCCGGTGTCTCAATGCCGGCAATGCATTTTAACGTCATGCTCTTGCCACAGCCGGACGCACCGAGGATTCCGGTGATTCCCTGTTTTCCTTCGGTATCAAAAGAAACAGACAGCACTTTGTCATTTAGTTTTTTTTCGATATCCACCTGTAAACTCATCTTTTTTTCTCTCCACGCAGATTCATTCCTGCCACGATGAGCAGGGAAAAAGCAACAATGATCAACACGTATTTTCCTGCGGTATCCATATCCCCGGCCGCCACCTCAGAATAAATGGCGAGTGGCAGTGTCCTTGTTTTTCCTGCAATATTTCCGGCGATCATCGCAGTCGCTCCGAATTCGCCGAGCCCTCTTGTGAATGCGAGCACGCCGCCGGAGAGGATTCCCGGTCTTGCCTGTGGCAAAATAATTTTCCAGAAAATGGTGCGTTCACTCATGCCAAGCGTCCTGCCCGCATAGATCAGATTTGCATCGACCTGCTCGATCGCGCCTCTCGCCGAGCGATACATCAGTGGAAACGAGATCACGACAGCCGCCAGAACGGTTGCCTGCCAGCTGAACACGATTTTATAATGAAATACTTTTTCTAAAAAGATACCGGCCGGTCTTTTTGCTCCAAACAGATATAACAAAAAAAAGCCCGCTACGGTCGGAGGCAGTACGAGCGGCAGTGTCAGCAATCCATCCAGCCATGCTTTTGCTTTTGTGGAACGGACAGACACAACGCCCCGTGCTGCCCAAAGCCCCAGAAAAAATGTGATGATGATCGATACGACCGATGTTTTTAACGAGATCCATACCGGAGAAAGATCCATTTTTATGCCTCCTGAATTACTATCCTGTCTTATTCCTGTGCGTTGACAGAAAATCCTGCCGCCTTGAATACGTCTAGCGCTTCACCGGACTGTAAAAACTCCATGAATGCCTCTGCTGCGTCTTTGTTCTTTGTCTCTTTTAACTCCGCCACCGGATAAATGACTCTGGAAACACTTTCCTCCGGTGCTTCTGCCACAACTGAAACCTTGTCAGTCATGGAAGCTGCGTCTGTTGCGTAAACGATCCCGGCGTCTGCACTTCCCTCAGCCACCCAGTTTAATACCTCTGTCACGTTGGTTCCAAGACTTAATTTACCTTCCGCACTGCTCCAGAGATCCAGATTCTCCAATGCCTCTTTGCCGTACTGTCCTGCCGGAACACTCTCCGGATCACCGATTGCGATCATATCTGCATTCACGATGTCCTCAAAAGAAGTGTAGCCGCTCTCATTTCCCGCCGGAACGATCAGAACGATTTTATTTTCCAGAAGATCCACAGATGCATCCTCTGCGATATAGCCCTCCTCCTGCAATGCCTCCATCTGTTTTAACGCTGCGGAAAAGAAGATGTCCACATCTGCGCCAGCCTCGATCTGTGACTGTAATTTTCCGGAACTGTCATAAGTTCCCTCGATCGACACTTCCGGGTACTGTGCTTCAAACATTGGGATCAGATGCTCTGTAAAAGATTTTTCCAGACTTGCGGCTGCCGCCAGTGTGATCGTTCCCTGAATGTCTGCATTCTGTGCTGCACCGGATGTTTCTGTTGTCACAGTTTCCTCCGTGCCTTCATTCTGCGCCGGAGCATCTGTGTTTGTATCTGCTCCTTTATTGCTGCCACAGGCTGCAAGTCCTGCGG
>ULRS01032593.1_pt1 | contig 9925 bp, 9 predicted proteins | sample 1955671 | NCBI WGS metagenome assembly ULRS01 (sample SAMEA4835689, study PRJEB28245) | human gut metagenome | biome: gut microbiome; material: fecal sample | place: Denmark | collected 2008
CGCAGAACCGGCAAGGGTAAAGGTATATTCATTGCCAGTCGTTTCGCCGCTTTCGCTGTCCTTCATCAGCTTCACAAGGCCCATGGCCGTAGGGCCCTTGAGCGCGGCGATAGAATAGTTCGCAGGGGTGAACTCCTCCTGTTCGGTCTGCTGGTCGTCCTGCGCGTCGTTCGGCGTCTCATCCGCCTTCTGTCCGCAGGCGGCGAGCGAGAAAACGAGCGCAATCGTCAGGCACAGGGCCAAGAGATATTTGAGATTCTTTTTCATTGTTTTTCTTCCTTTCCGATGCTGCCCTCGGGCGCGTAGACCGTTTTGGCGGTGATGCCGTCCAGACGGCCGATCTTGCCCGACAGGGCGGAGATGACGTTGCCCGGCGCGTCGAGCGCCACGCTGATGATATTCACGCCCTTTTCGCGGTACGGCACGCCCATGCGCCCGATGATATACTGACCGTACTGGTGCAGAAGCTCGTTGAGCGGCTGGACAGAGCTTCCCCCGCGGACGATGATGGCCAGCACGGCGACTCTCGTTTCCATTAACGCATTCTCCTTTGTCAAAATAAAAATCATCCCTTCCGCCGTTCAGCAGAAGGGATGGAAACAGCAAATGACGACGCAGCAGGGCTGTGTCTTTGTTTTCCCTCTTCTTGTGGCTCGGAACGCATCCTCGCTGTCAGAACGGTAGAATGAATCTGGTTCGCCGCCGGTCAGAGTAGTCTTCCCGGAAGGCAAAGCGATGATACCACACTTTCGCCGCAGCGTCAAGATGGAGGGACAATGGTATCGGATAAGCTGGAAAAAAGGCCAAAAGAAAACGTCCGTGAACAGTGCAAGGCATATAAATTCCATTGACTTTTTCGGCGTTATCTTATACGATATGATTAACGCACAAGTTTTATACGCAGGGCTGGATCCCGGCCCTGGGAAGTCAGCTCTGTGATCTCACAGGGCTGATTTTTGCTATTTGGGGAGAAATGAGAGGGAAGCGCATGCCATATTACGCACACATCCGGCAGGATGAAAACGGCGAGACCTTCTATCAGACCGTCGCGGAGCACCTGACAGGTACAGCCGCGCTGTGCCGAGAGTTTGCCGCCGACTTCGGCGCAGAGGCGGACGGAGATCTGATGGGGCTCGCGCACGATCTCGGCAAATGCACTGACGCATTCCAGAAGCGCCTGCTTGAAGGTGGTCCCGTTGTCGACCACACCACGGCGGGGATGCTCACCTGTATAAGGATGAAGCGGCCCAGCGCCGCCGCATGCGTCGCCGGTCACCACGGTGGACTTTTGGATGTCGGAAATCTGAGGACCGACCGCGCGGGCGAGGCCACGCTCTCCGGCCGGTTCAAAAAGGGCGTGGAGGGACACTATCTTGAGCGCTGCGGCGAGAACGGCGTGACACTGCCAACTCTTCCGCCTGAGACGCCGGAACGGGATCCATTGAAAGCGTCGTTTCGGACAAGGATGCTCTATTCCTGTCTGGTGGACGCGGATTTTCTCGATACGGAGCGGTTCATGGACGGCGAACGCGGGCGCGGCGGATATGACGATCTTCCGACGCTGCTAAGGCGGCTGAAAGAATACATCGCGCCGTGGCAAAATCCCAAAACAGCGCTCAACAAGCTGCGCTGCAAAATTCTAAACAGCTGTCTGGATACAGGCAGTAAACCAAAAGGCATTTACACGCTGACCGTGCCGACCGGCGGCGGAAAGACGGTCGCGTCGCTCGCCTTTGCGCTGCGGCACGCAGTGGCGCACGGGATGAAGCGGGTGATCTACGTCGTGCCGTACACGTCGATCATCGAGCAGAATGCCGAAGTATTCCGCGAGATCCTCGGCGACGGCAATGTGCTCGAGCATCACTCAGGTGTGCAGTTCGAGCTTTCCGACGGCGCGTCGCCCGAGGAGGTGCGCCGCGCGCTGGCGGCGGAAAACTGGGACATGCCAGTCATCGTCACAACGGCGGTGCAGTTTTTTGAGTCCATTTACGCAAACCGTTCGTCAAAATGCCGCAAGCTCCATAATCTTGCCGACAGCGTCATCATTTTTGACGAGGCGCAAATGCTGCCGCTTTGCCATCTGCGGCCCTGCGTGGCGGCGATGGCATCGCTTGCCGAGCAATTCCGTTCAACGCTTGTGCTGTGCACAGCCACGCAGCCGTCGCTCGGTGACCTGCTGCACACCTATGCGCCAAGCTACCCTATCACAGAACTGTGCCCGCAGACGGCGGAGGAATACGACAGCTTCCGCCGCGTGACGTTTCGGCAGGAGGGCATCTTGGAGGACGACGCGCTTGCGGAAAGGCTCAGCGAGCACCGGCAGGTGCTTTGCATCGTGAACAGCCGCAAGGCGGCGCAGAGCATCTTTGCGCGCTTGCCGCAGGAGGCGAGCTCTCACCTCTCGACGCTGATGGTGCCCGCACAGCGGCAGACGCTTCTCGATGAGATCCGGCGGCGCCTAAAGGCGGGGGAACCGTGCCGCGTCGTGTCGACCTCGCTGATCGAGGCGGGCGTGGACGTGGACTTTCCCGCGGTGTACCGCGAGCTGGCTGGGCTGGATTCCGTCTTGCAGGCAGCGGGGCGCTGCAACCGCGAGGGGAAACGAGCACCGGAGGAAAGCATCGTCACCGTCTTCGAGCGGGCAGAACTGCCGCCGCTTCTGTTCCGCACGGCGGTGGGCGCAACACGCCATGCGCTGAAAGACGGGCGAGACCCCGCCGTGCAGGAAACCATGCAGCGCTATTTCCGCGAACTGCGCGCGCTGAGCGGGGAAACACTTGACAAGTACGGCATTGTCAAAGCCTTTGAGGATGGCATCAGCGGCTGTGCGCTGCCGTTTCGCACCGTGGCGGAGAAATTTCATCTGATCGATCAGAACACGCGCACGGTCTATGTCCCGTTTGGCGGCGGAGCGGCGCTCATCGAACGGCTAAAAGCGGGCGAGTGCTCCAAGGGTCTCTACCGCAAGCTGGGGCGCTACGCAGTCTCGGTCTACGAACCGCATTTTCAAAAGCTCTATGCCGCGGGCGCGCTGCTGACGGCGCGAGAGGTCCCTGCGCTGGATGAAGACAGTGCGATCTTAAACGATATGAGTCTGTACAGCGAAATGACCGGCCTGACGCTGGAACCGGAAACCGGAAAGGCCGAATTCATATAAACTGTCCGTTTTATCGGACAGGGCATCGTTCATACTGAGACAAGAACCAAGGTAAACCAAAGAGAGGAGTGATCCAATGCCGATTCAAGTGGAGGTCTGGGGCGATTACGCCTGCTTCACGCGGCCTGAGATGAAAACGGAACGCGTCAGCTATGACGTGATGACGCCCTCAGCAGCGCGCGGGCTGCTGGATAGCCTCTATTGGCACCCAGGGCTCCGTTGGGTGATCGACCGCATCCATGTGTGCGCACCCATCCGCTTCACCAACATCCGCCGCAACGAGGTCAAGGATGTCATTAGCGCCCGCAGGGCAAAGACCGTGATGGAAAAAGGGCAAGGGGAGCTGTACCTCGCCGCGTCGGAGAGCATTCAACAGCGCGCGGCTATGGTGCTGCGGGACGTACACTATGTCATCGACGCGCACTTCGACATGACGGACGCCGCTGCGCCCGGCGACAATCCCGGCAAGTTTCAGGACATTATCAAGCGACGGCTGGAAAAGGGGCAGTGTTACAGCATGCCGTATTTCGGCACGCGGGAGTTTCCCGCGCAGTTCCGGCGCTGCACGGAATTGCCGCCGTGCCCCGATGAGCTCAAAGGCACGCGCGACCTCGGCTGGATGCTGTGGGATCTCGACTACAGCGATCCTGCGAACATCACGCCGAAGTTTTTCCGCGCGAGCCTTGTCGATGGTGTGATGACTGTTCCGCCGCCGAACAGCAGGGAGGTGAGGGGATGATCCTGCAAGCGCTGACACGGTACTATGAAGACCTCCTCTCGCGCGGCGAGATCGCCGCGCCCGGCTGGGCCCCTGCCAAAATCAGTCTCGCACTTTACATAAACGAAAACGGTGAGCTGACGCAGATCGTTCCGACAATGGTGGAAGGGACAAAGGGTAAAAGGACGGTCATGCAGCCGCAGCTGATGGTGCTGCCGGCAGCGGTGAAACGAACGGTCAGCATTGCCTCGAACTTTTTGTGGGACAATTCCGCTTATTTGCTCGGCATCGACCAGAAAGGGAAGCCTGAACGCAGCCGCGAGTGCTTTGCCGCCGCGGCAAAGCTGCACCACGCGGTGCTGGATAGCGTCGATTCGCCCAATGCCCGCGCAATACTGGCTTTCTTCGACACTTGGAAGCCGGAACGCGCGGCAGAGCATCCGGCGCTTATCAGGCAGCTCGATGATGTGACCGCGGGCGGCAACCTCGTCTTTCGCGTGGATGGCCGCAAGGTCGAGGAGGATGCCGCTATCCGCGAGGCATGGCAGCGGTATCGGAACGGCGGCGAGAGCGGCGTCAAGATGCAGTGTCTCGTGACCGGAAAAGAGGATGAGATCGCTGCTGTGCACCCGTCGGTCAAGGGCGTGCGGGACGCGCAGTCCAGCGGCGCGGCGCTGGTGTCATTCAACGCGCCGGCGTTCTGCTCCTACGGACGGGAGCAGAACTACAATGCCCCAGTGGGAAAATATGCCGCCTTTGCCTACACCGCCGCACTGAATCATCTGCTTGCGGACAGCGACCACGTCCAGCACATCGGCGATACGACAGTCGTCTGCTGGGCAGAGGGCGCAGATGATGCCTATCCCGGCTTTTTCAGCGCCGTGATTGGCGGCGGCACATACGGCGGCCTGTCGGACAATGATCTGCGCGCGGCGCTCAAACGTCTGGCGAATGGGCTGCCGTGCGACGACCTCGGCGTCGACCCGAATCGACCGTTTTACATTCTCGGTCTCGCGCCCAACGCGGCGCGCCTTTCCGTCCGCTTCTTTCTGCGCGACAGCTTCGGAAAGCTGATGGAGAATGTAAACGCGCACTATGAGCGCATGGAGATCGTGCGTCCCGCCTACGAGAAGTTTAACTACCTGCCGCTGTGGGCGCTGCTGAGGGAAACGGTGAACCTAAATTCCCGTGATAAAGCGCCTTCGCCCGCGATGGCCGGCGCGACGGCGCGCGCCATATTTTCCGGTGCGCGTTATCCCGCATCGCTGCTTGAAGCGGTAATGCTCCGCATCCGCGCAGAGCGGGACATCACTTGGGGCAAGGCCGCCATCATCAAGGCATATTATCTCAAAAATCCGCATGAGGACTGTCCAAAGGAGGTTTTGACCGTGAGTCTCAATGAAGCGAGCACCAATCCCGCCTATACGCTTGGACGGCTGTTCTCCGTCTACGAGGCGGTGCAGCAGGCCGCGAACCCAGGCATCAACGCAACGATCAAGGATAAATATTTCAACTCTGCCGCGGCGATGCCTGCAAGCATTTTTCCGGTGCTGAACAATCTTTGTCAAAAGCATCTGCGCAAGCTCGACGCAAGACAGCGCGTCCACTATGACAAGCAGATCATGAAGCTCAAAGGCGTGCTCAATGAAAACTATCCCGCGCGCATGACGCTCGCTCAGCAGGGCTCGTTCGACCTTGGCTACTATCATCAGACGCAGAAGCGCTATACGAAAAAGGAGGAGAAAGAAAATGTCTGATCCCATCAAGAACCGTTATGAATTTGTGGTGCTGTTCGACGTGGAAAACGGCAATCCGAACGGTGATCCCGATGCGGGCAATATGCCGCGCGTCGACCCCGAGACCGGCTATGGCCTTGTGACGGACGTTTGCCTCAAGCGCAAGATCCGCAATTATGTTGAAATGGCAAAAGAGGGCGAAAAAGGCTACCGCATCTACATCAAAGACGGCGTACCGCTGAACTCGAGCGATAAAGAGGCCTGTGCCTACGTCGGCGCAGACCCCGATAAGCTGAAGGAAGCCAAGAAAAAGGACGAGCATCTGGATGAAAAAATTCGCGACTTCATGTGTTCCAATTTCTACGATATCCGCACGTTCGGCGCGGTGATGACGACCTTTACCAAGGGTGCGCTCAACTGCGGTCAGGTGCGTGGGCCGGTGCAGCTCGGCTTTGCCCGAAGCATCGATCCCATTCTGCCGCAGGAGGTGACCATCACGCGCGTCGCCATCACGACCGAGGCGGACGCGGAAAAGAAGAACACCGAAATGGGCCGCAAGTACATCGTGCCTTACGGTCTCTACCGCGCGGAGGGCTATGTGTCGGCGAATCTCGCGCGCAAGACGACCGGCTTTTCGGAAGAGGACCTCGAACTCCTGTGGACGGCTATTTTGAACATGTTTGAAAACGACCATTCTGCCGCGCGCGGCAAGATGGCCGTGCGCGAGCTCATCGTCTTCAAGCACAACTGCGAGCTCGGCTGCGCTCCGGCGCACAAGCTCTTTGACCTTGTCAAGGTCGAACACAAGGACGGCGTGACCGCGCCGAGAAGCTACGGCGACTACACTGTCAGCGTGGATGAAACGCACCTTCCCTCCGGCGTGACTTGCACGCGGATGGGGTGATCTATCAGGACGAGGACTTCCTCCAGCTTTCCGGCTTACAGCATTTCAAATTCTGCCGCCGCCAGTGGGCACTCATCCATGTAGAAAAGCAATGGGCGGAAAACTACCGCACAACGGACGGCGCGATCATGCACGAAAACGCGCACGACGGCTCATTCACCGAAAGCAGGGGCGACCTCGTCATCACGCGCGATATGCGCGTCTTTTCCCGCACGCTCGGCGTATCAGGCGCGTGCGACGTGCTGGAATTCCGCCGCGGCGAGACGGGCATTCCGCTCAAAGGCCGCGAGGGCCTGTGGCAGCCCTATCCCGTGGAGTATAAGCGCGGAAAGCCGAAAGAGGGCACGGAAGACACGCTCCAGCTCTGTGGACAGGCGATGTGCCTTGAAGAAATGCTCTGCTGCGAGATCCCGCGCGGCGCGCTCTATTACGGCGAGCCGCGGCGGCGCACGGAAGTCGACTTCACCCCTGAGCTGCGGCAGGAGGTGCGTGCCCTCCTTGAAGAGATGCATGCGCTCTATGCGCGCGGCAGCACGCCAAAGGTAAAGCCAACAAAGGGCTGCAACGCCTGCTCGCTGAAAGGATTGTGTCTGCCAAAGCTGATGAGAAGCAAGTCCGTTTCCGCGTATCTGCGCGGCGCAATGGAGGGAGAGCAATGAGACAGCTTTTGAACACGCTTTTTGTCACATCGGAGGACATTTACCTCTCGCTGGACGGGGAAAACGTTGTGGCGAACCGCGGCGGGGAAGCGGTCGCCCGCTATCCGCTGCACACGCTGCAAAGCATCGTCTCATTTTCCTACGCGGGCGCGTCGCCCGCCCTGATGGGCGCATGCGCGCAGCGGGAGATTGGACTTGCGTTCTGCTCGCCGCGCGGGAAATTTCTCGCCCGTGCAGCAGGTCAGGCGCAGGGGAACGTCTTGCTGCGGCGGATGCAGTACCGCGTGGCGGACGACCCGTCGCAGAGCTGTCGCGTCGCCGGAATGATGATCTTCGGCAAGGTCTACAACGCAAAATGGAGCGTGGAGCGCACGCGCCGCGACCACGCCATGCGCATTGACGAATCGCGCTTTTCAGCCGTGTCCGACCAGTTACAGGGACTTCTGCTGCAGATCGCAGCGGAGACGTCGCTCGACAGTCTGCGCGGCCTCGAGGGTGTCGGTGCGGCGGCATATTTCAGCGTGCTGGACGACATGATCTTGCAGGGAAAAGAGACGTTTTTCTTCCGCGAGCGCAGCCGCCGTCCGCCGCTCGATGCGTTCAACGCGCTGCTGTCGTTTGCTTACAGTCTGCTCGCGCACGACTGCGCCTCGGCGCTTGAAAGCGTAGGGCTGGACGCCTACGTCGGATATCTCCACCGCGACCGGCCAGGGCGGGAGTCGCTGGCGCTCGATTTGATGGAGGAGCTGCGCCCGTGCTTTGCCGACCGCTTTGTGCTCACGCTCATCAACAACCGTGTGCTTAAAGCGATCGATTTTGACTTCCGCGAGAGCGGCGCGGTGCTGCTGACGGACACAGGGCGCAGGACGTTCCTGCAGAAGTGGCAGGAGCGAAAAAAAGAAACCATCACGCATCCGTTTCTCGAGGAAAAGATACCGTGGGGTCTGGTACCGTATGTACAAAGCCTGCTGCTCGCGCGGTACCTGCGCGGCGACTTGGACGACTATCCGCCGTTTTTATGGAAGTGAGGCGCCTATGCTGGTTCTGATCACCTACGATGTGAACACGAGCGACGCCGCCGGACGCGGGCGGCTGCGCAGAATCGCAAAGGAATGTGTCAATTACGGTCAGCGCGTGCAGAATTCGGTGTTCGAATGCCTGCTGGACACGGCGCAGTGCCGGAAGCTGCAAAATGAACTCTGTAAGATCATTGACCCAGAAAAGGACAGCCTTCGATTTTACTACTTGGGCAAGAAGTACGAGAATAAAATCGAACACTTCGGCTGCAAGCAGACGTATCTGCCCGAGGAACCGATGATCTTATAGTGCGAAGCACAAGCGCGCAGAGATCACTTGGGCGGTTCGCACCCAAAATCCGCATGGTTTTCCTGCATCAAAAAGGAGCAGAATGCCCTGACAGGCGGCATTCTGTGCAAAAGCATCTGAAATTTGTCTGTTATCGCAAAAATGTGCATAGTGATTTGTACACTTTTGCTGTCGCGCCCCGCAAGGGGCGCGTGGGTTGAAATACGGACTTAGGGATAGTATACCACCTTGCCCGCCCGTCGCGCCCCGCAAGGGGCGCGTGGGTTGAAATATAGTAAAACCAGAAAAACGGAGAGGGATCATAAGTCGCGCCCCGCAAGGGGCGCGTGGGTTGAAATGAATCCTAACTCCGCAACCATCTGTCGTGATTGACCGTCGCGCCCCGCAAGGGGCGCGTGGGTTGAAATGTCCTTGTTTGTCTTTTGCTTACGCTTGTCGGCTTGTCGCGCCCCGCAAGGGGCGCGTGGGTTGAAATAAAAGGCTCTGGCAAATCTCTGTATATGTCTCGGTCGCGCCCCGCAAGGGGCGCGTGGGTTGAAATCCCGTTTGTTGATGGTAACTTTTATGCTGCTACGGTCGCGCCCCGCAAGGGGCGCGTGGGTTGAAATTAAGAAACAGTCTCGTAATTTTATTGGCGTTCTGGTCGCGCCCCGCAAGGGGCGCGTGGGTTGAAATACCCACGCCCACAGGTTGCGCCACGGGTGATCCGACGTCGCGCCCCGCAAGGGGCGCGTGGATTGAAACGCTCCCGGGTTTTCGTTACCGTATCCCTCCACAAAAAGGAAGTCTCTGCCGGTCGGCAGAGACTTCCTTTTCATTTTCTATCTTTACTTGTCGAAGCTCGGGTTTACGTAGTAGACATTTTTCTCGTCCAGGCGGTCCTTGGCGAGGCGCAGGCCTTCACCGAAGCGCTGGAAGTGCACGATCTCGCGCGCACGCAGGAACTTGATGACGTCGCTCACGTCCGGATCGTCGGAAAGGCGCAGGATATTGTCGTACGTCACGCGCGCTTTCTGCTCCGCCGCCAGGTCCTCCGTCAGGTCCGCGATGGTGTCACCCGTGACCTGCATGGTGCTCGCCGACCACGGGTAGCCCGAGGCGAACTGCGGGAAAACGCCTGTCGTGTGGTCGACAAAATAGGCCTCGAATCCAGCCTCCTTGATTTGTTCCTCCGTGAGATTTCGCGTGAGCTGGTGGACGATCGTGCCGACCATCTCCAAATGCCCCAGCTCCTCGGTGCCGACCGTGGAAGCCCAAGGGCCACAAGTACGAAAAAGCCTTGCGCCGCAAGGGTTACAGGCCGAAAAAGAGAGGGAAAACGCGAATGTGCAAAATGCCGGTTGGCTCCATTCCTTTGACGCGGACTACCACTATCGCGGCTCCGACCTTCACTACCATGTGAACGTGTCCGCCGCGCTTTCGGAG
>ULRS01020851.1_pt1 | contig 9764 bp, 8 predicted proteins | sample 1955671 | NCBI WGS metagenome assembly ULRS01 (sample SAMEA4835689, study PRJEB28245) | human gut metagenome | biome: gut microbiome; material: fecal sample | place: Denmark | collected 2008
ACAACTGTCCAACATCGTGGAAGCTATCTGTCACAACTTCCGTGAACATGATGAGAAGGAACTTGATAAGCTTGTGGAATGGCAGAGACAGATGAAAACGAAGTCTGCCAATAAAGAGAAACCGGCACGCCCGGATGTGAGTTTCTGGTTTCCACCCTCAGATGTCACCAACGCCGCCTTCATCCAGAATGCCATGGGATGCGAGAAGTTGGGCGAGAGAACGCAATACCTCAATCTGCCCGAGGTGGAGATGGCGGACCGGATGTGTGGCGGACATAAGCAGATATCTCAGATGCTGCGCAATATCTACGACCGCCAGCGAGCCGGAGCTCTGAGAGCAACGGCAGACGGCATAACAGGTAATCCGGTTCTGCGCGCCAATCTCACGCTCTCTTCTACCCCATTTGCAGCCCGCAAGTTTTACAAGAACGAGCTCTTCAATGGTACTTTCGGCCGAATGGTATTCTCTTATAAGGCGCGCCAGGCGCGAGTGGGAAAGATTCCAAGACAGGGTGAATATGATGCCGGTTTCTTTGAAAAGCTGGATGAGTATCTGGTGAAACTCAGCATCTGTAAGGGACGGTTTATCATCAAGCCTCTGAACTCGCTTACCGACCGTCTGGCGGCAGATATGGCTACGCTTGCTGACTTGACGGATGATGATGTGCTGTGGGATATTTCAAAGCGCTCCATCGTGTCGGCATGGAAGGCGGGCTGCCTGCTCTGGGTGCTGAACGACCAGACTTGGACGAAGGCGATGGGTGAGCTTGTGGAGTGGCTGGTTTATCATGATATCTGGAGCAAGATGCAGCTATTCGCCGACCTGCTGAACCAGGATGCTGACTCGGTAAGCGAGGCACAGCGAAGAGGACCTAAGAACCTGCTTGACGACCTGCCAAACCCTTTCAACGAGGCGCAGCTGGAATCGCTCCGCTTGCAGCTGGGGAAATCGAAAGATGGCACGAAGGGGCAAATCAGGAAATGGGTGTTTCGCAAGTTTATCACCTTTTCAGCAGAAACGGGGCTTTATACTAAGACTGAGGAGTACTTGACAGGAAGCGGGACGAGCGATGGAATCGCTCGGAACAGGGGCAAGAGTGGCGGCTCTGGAAGAAAGAAGAAAGAGGCTGATGACGAGCAGAAGGAGATGGCTGCTGATGCCAAGAAAAAGAAAGGGAAAGGGATATGATGGAGAAATATGAGATTCAGAAACTGCGCGAGCTTCCAATAGAGAAGGTTGCGAAAGAGATGGGGATGAAGGTGGAGCACCATAAGGCGCTCTGCCCATTCCATGACGACCACCACGCCAGCCTTACGTTCAGCAAGACCAAGAACAGCTGTAGATGCTATGTCTGCATGAGGAGTTCTATCGGCACCATCGACCTGGCGATGAGATACCTGGGGAAGGATTTCCCGGCGGCTTGCCGATGGCTCGCAGAAGAACATCAGATTCAGTTGGAGGAGGATTCTTCTTCGGGCTCTTCATCCGGTGATTCTTCTTCGGGTGATGATTCGGGGAAATCTTCCTTCGATGCAAGCAGGTATGCGAGATTCTTCGAACATCCCTGGCTCAACCAGGCAGCTCGGAGATTTCTCTTTGAGGAGAGGAAGATTGACTGGAGAGTGGTGAACTGGTGTAGACTTACTTCATGGACGGATAAGAAGGGCATCAACTGGCTGCAGATTCCTTACTTCGATAGCGATGGGCGGCTTATCGGTATCCAGAACAGAAACCTGGACTACACGAAGAAAAAATCTTCATCGGGAGGTGGTTCTTCTGAGGAGAATGTTTCTTCTGAAGAAAAAAGGCCGGGCGAAGAAAAGGAGCAGGATGCTCCCCGCTTCCGGTTCCCTTACGGCGCAAGATGCAGCATCTATAATCTGCCGGTTGTAAAGAGACTGAAACCGGGCGATAGGCTGTTTATTACGGAGGGATGTAGCGACTGCTGGGCGATGCTTTCTGCCGGACATAAGGCGATAGCCATCCCTTCTGCCACGCTTCTCAAGCCCGAGGATAAGCAGCTGCTGGTGGATATCGGAAGACTGTATCAGGTGGAATTCCATATGTTTCCTGATCAGGATGTGCCGGGCGAAAGCCTCTTTATGCAACTCAGGGAGATGCTCCCCCAGCTGGTTCACCACCAGTTGCCACCGGGCTGCAAGGATTTCAGCGAATACTATCTTTTAGAGGCTGCTGCAACTTCCGGGAGCAAGGAGCCGATAAACAAATGATTTAAAAAATTAAGATTATGGAAGATTTTATAAACCGTTCGTATACGAAGAAGGAACTGGGACTGATGTACTTTCCCGAGAGTATGCCACGCACGGCCGTGAATCATCTCATGAGTTGGATTCGCCGTTGCCAGCCGCTCTGGGATGAATTGCAGGAGATGGGGTATGAAAAGACTTGCAAGTCGTTCACTCCCAAGCAAGTGAAGGCTATTTTCGATAACCTCGGGGAACCGGGATAGTTATTTGTGTTTAGTGTTTAATGTTTACTTGGCGGGTGACGGACCAGCGATAGAATCGCTGGGAACGGAGGCTTTTTCAATGTTGAATGTTAAATGTTAAATGGTGAGTGTTTTGAAGAAAATGTTCCGGTATCGCATGGTATCGCACGCTATCGCACACCTGATAAATCGGGATTTCGTATCTTTGCATCGTGATTCAGAAAGCGCGCAAAATCACTTGCCCAATTGGAGAAAAATATTTCCCTAATTGGGAAAATAAAAAAGAAAATGAAACCAAGACTCCAAGCCTCGAAACGAGTCGTTTCGCTAGCGAAACTTAGCAGGGGGCAGAAAAAAAATCATGAACCAGAACATGAAGGCATTCATCAGGTATCTCATCGTGGCAATCTGCTCAGCCATCGTCACCTTCCTATCCAGCTCCTGCACGGCAGGACTCGTAATCGGAAAGAACCAGCGGCAACATCAGGAGAATAACATCTCCACCAAAGTAGATTCTACCTACTACGTGCCAACCATCACCATCCGGTAGGATTTACAAGTTAACAAGAGTATTCATCATTTAAAAATCAAAAGATTATGGCAATTAATTTGAAAGCAAAGGAGACCCTTATCCAAGTAGGCGAAATGAAGGGTCAGTACAGATTCATCCTCGGTACCGAACTTTACAACAAGCTCTCAGAGAGCAAGGTGATCAAGGAGGCTGCTATCAGAAGCGGCGTTAGCGTGGGCGTGATGCAGGTTTGCTGGGATGCAGCAGGCGAGGTTATCAAGGCGTGGTGTACCGAAGGCCATTCCGTAGCCGTTCCTGGATTGGGAACCATGCGATTCGGCGTAAGAGCCAAGAGTGTGCCTACCGTAGGCGAAGTGGCTACCAGTCTGATTACCAACCGCCGTGTTATCTTCACCCCAAGCGTTGACATCAAGCGCGAGCTGCAGGAAACCTCCATCCAGATTACCTGTTACGACCGCAACGGCAAGGTGGTGAAAAACGTTACTTCCGACGATAAGGGCGATGTGGAAGACCCTGACAATAACCCAGGTGGTGGCGGCGGTTCGGATAACACCCCGGGCGGCGGAAATACCGAAGGCGGCGGAACCACCGGCGGTAATGAGGGAGACGGTTTGGAGTAAGCGAACTCCCCGAAAAACCGAACAGGAACCCCTGATTTTACCACAATAAGAAAAGAGCCCCTGATGCGAGGAAACGAGCATCGGGGGCTTTTATCTTACTCCATTACATAGAGGATGGATGTATAGAGCTGCATCACGAGAATGTAGAAAAGAAAGCAGGGCGACAGGAGGCGGATGCCTTGATTCATCGCATCATAAACCTGACTGATGCCCTTGATGCTCTCGCTCATGATGCCGTAACTCATGCTCATCACCATGACCGAGAAACAGATGTACGGAATGAGACTATGCGTGAACGGACCCGGAAAGAGGGTTCCTACGGCATTCAGCAGAATGGCATGGGGCAAGAGTGTGAGCGCCAGCATGATACCTGCAGAGATGCACAACTCGATGAGCATCAGGCGCAAGGCCGTGCGCTGGCGATACTGGGTATGGTCGAAATGGAGCACCCTACTCTGCTTTACCACCCCGATGGTGATGCTGATGAGCACCAGCCATACGAGCCATACTGAGGTGAGATGGTCTACAAAATGGCCCGTAAACCAGCGGATGCCCTCGGGGCTGGTAAGCGAATGGGCGAACGACTCGGGCATCGCAGCTGTTAGCAGCCACGAAATCAGAATCACCACTACTTCGGCTATTCCCAACGATAATGCCAGATAGGCCAATACTTTCTTATACATTCTTTAAAAAGCACTTATTGAAACGAGTTATTCTTCATCTGCCTGCAGATGGTCGATATCGAGGATGCGGAGCTCGCAGGCTTTTACCACCAGGCGGGTGGCGTTGATGCCCATGCCGTGGTTGCCGTCAGGGAAGAGTTTCTGAACCAGTTCTGCCTGTCGCTTCTCCAGACTCTTTACGCCGAAAGGCATTCCGCGCAGGTTGGTAATCTGCTCCTTGGTATAGCCCAGCGCAAGATGGCGCAGGAAACGCTCATCATACTCATCAATCTCATAATTCACCAGAGCCTCCTGACGCATCAGCTGGCTGTTTACGCTCCGCTTGAAACGGTCTACTATCTTCTGAAGGATAGGCTGGTTGAACACCAGTTTCTTACCTCCCATGCAGCTCGCCACATCGCCACGCGTAAGGAGTTCGCCACTCTTCAGAATGATGCCGTCGCAGCCCGCATCGAGCACATCTACCCAGAGTTTTTCGTTCAGAATTTCTCCTGTAAAGATGAGCACCTTCACGTCAGGATACTTCTCCTTGGTCTGGCGGCAGATTTCTACGCCTACCGTGGTGGAACCGCCCAGTCCGAGGTCGAGCAGAACCAGATCGGGCAACTGCTGCTTGATGAGTTTCCAATAGGCTATTTCGCTCTCGGCAGTACCGATGATTTCAGCCTCTGGAATATCATTCTTGAAGATACCCTCTGTGCCCTTCAGTTCCAGGGGCACGTCTTCTACTATGATGACTTTAAAATTTTCCATTTTCTGATATTTTTATTTTCTTATGATTTTAAACTTTTCCATTTGATGCGTGCCGGCAGCACGGCCTCTATCCTGAGGCAACCCTTATCGCCCTGGCAAGCCTTGATGCCGCAGCCGCGCAGATTGGTAATCTCGCCCAGTTCCCTCACAATCTGCCGACACAGGAGATAGTGCAAATCGCCCGTCAGAGGGGTAAAGAGCTGGGCATGGAGCGCAGCATCATAGACCACATCCTGCTGGTCAATCCAATATCTCACGTAGGCAGAACCCGGAATCTCAGCCACTCCGGTATGGTAATCCTTGGAATTGCCGCGCATCAGAGAAACAAGATAGCGGTTCAGGAAATCATCTGCCTTGATGTTGCCTTCTACCTGCTCCATCGCCTGGGCGCTGAGCAGAGAATAGAGCGATTTATAATAAGCTACCAGTTCCTTGAGCGAATCTACATCATCGGGCTGCGAATCGATAAGCTGGCGGATGCGCGACGGATAATACATCGTTTCGTGCTTGAGCGTAGACAGACAGTTGTCGAGCACGGAATTGGAGATATGAAGCTTATCATTCTCATATTCAGCCCTATGCAGCTCATCGGTCATCAGCTCCAGTTTCAGCGATTCCTGCTCAGCCTCGTCGGTCCGCTTAGCCTTGGTCTGTTCTATCATGGCAAACCGGTAGCTCAGTACGTGGCGGTAATAGAGCAGATAATAAGCCAGCGGCAACTGCAGCAGCAACAGGATGAGCAGCACCACGGCCACGGTCTTCGAGTTCTCGCTCTGCTGCATCGTGTGCACGTAATTATCGAGCGTATTATCGGCACTTATCTCGCGGAAAAGCTGGGTATAAACCTTGTTGTTGCTCTGGTAGAGCGACCATTGGTGCAACGCCAGGGCAGCCACGGCACACTCGTTTCTCAGGTCCAGGATGACTTGATAATTGGTTGGCAGTCCGGAGCGCATCCAGGAGAGCTCTGCCGCCATTCCCACCTCCGGATGAGCCACCATGAGATACTTGCCGTCGGGATATTTCGACAGATAGAACGCGTTGAGATAATGGCGCGAAGAATCGGCAAAGGCCAGGGTGCGCTGGTAGGTGCCGTTGATATTGCTGAAGTAGGCGCTATCTGCAAAATCGTCGGCACGCTGGAGATTGGCATCGACGTTCGTCTTGTGATGATTGTGGCGCTGGCGGATGTCGTTGGCCTTCTTAGCCTCACAAGGCTGGACCGAAGCCGACAGCAGCACGAAGAGCATGATGATGATGCCCAGCAGCTGATGGGTTCGGCGGGCGATGCCCTTAGGCAGACGGAAACTGAAGCGGCTCCCCTCGCCCAACTTGCTTTCTGCCTTGATCTGGCAGCCGGCAAAGAGCGAACTCACCTTCTTATATTTCTCTATGATGCCCTTGCAGTTGAGCAGTCCGAAGCCGTGACCGCCCGTATAGGTCCGGTCGAAGACATGCGCCAGCTGCTCCTCGTCCATACCCTTTCCGGTATCTGAGATACTGATTTCCACAAAGTCAGAAACCTTGGCGCTAATGGTTACCTTTCCGCCTTCGGGTGTAAACTTGCGGGCATTATCGGCTATGGTATTGATCATGAAGAGCGTAAGGATGCGGTCGGCCTTGACCACGGCATCTGTAGGTTCTACATCGAGTTTCACGCCCTGCATTTGGAAGCTCATCTTGCCCTTGCTTACAATATCGAAAAGCTGCTGGAGCGGGAAACTTTCGATACGCAGGCTGAGTGAGCCCTGGCGCATCTGAATCCACTCCGTAAGCACGTTGTTATATTGGTTAATCTTATCCGTGAGTTCGGCGATATACTGGTAGCGTTCCTGCCGCACCTCATCGCTTTCGCCCCCTTCGGAGAGTCGGTTTACCTCGTGAATCATACGGTCGATGAAAGGCGTAATGCTGTTTACGAGCGAAATCTTAGCCCTTTGTTCCAGATTGCGTTTCTTGTTTTCTTCGATATGCAGACGGGTTACGTTCAGTTCATCCTGAACCTCCTCCTGCTCATCTTTTAATTCGTTGATTTTCTTAGTGTTATTCTCGCTCCACTCACGCAAAGGTGCAAGCAGTTCATCCATCGACTGGTTCTTCATCTTCTTGCGCTTCATGCGGTCGAAAACGTAGAGCAGAACCACCACGAGCACAATCATCGCCACCACGGCAGCAATCATCAGGTTGAGCTGCTGGGCGTTCTCGTCGAGTGCTGCGGCACGTGCCTCCAGCTGGCGGTCCTGTCGCGAACGGTCCTGCAAATCCAGATAGATATTGCGGTTGTAATCGCTCTGCTGCTTATCATCTATAGCCGAATAAACCAGGCAGAGTCTTTCACGTATCGACGCTACGAGGTCGGGTGCCTGCTCGATGGCCTTGTTGTCGTTCAGGGCATGATTCAAGCAGTCGAGCGCCGAAGAATAATCATGGATATCCCAGAAGCATTCAGCCAGCGTACGGTTGGCTCCGGCGGTCTGATAAACATCTCCGTAGCTCGAAAAGAGGTTGAGGGCACGCTGGGCAAAGTTGCCTGCCAGCAGATTGTTTGGCATCTGCTCTATGTTGAGATACTGGAAGGCAGGCAGGTTGTTGCGTATGAGGAAATCGCTCACCTCTCCTTTTCTGAGGTGCTCGCTTATAGACTGCAGGGCGTTAGCCTGCCAGTAAGGATAAGGATGGGCAGGGTCGCTAGCCAGCATGTAGCAGCTGATCAGCCGGTCGAATTCCGCCTGATTGATTTCGTTTTCGGTTTCCTTGACGATAGCTCCGCCCGAACCTATATTATAAAGATAGTTGAGATATTGTGCCGAATCCTGTTCCAGCTCATCTGGGTCCAGACGGTTAAGCTCCTGAAGCATCGGCTCGTCTAAGCCCACATAATAAAAATAGGTGGCGGCCACAATACTGAATTCAGATTTCGCATAAATCACACGTTTGCTTTCCCTCGGGGGCATGGAATTCACCTCTTCGCGAATTCTGCGCAAACGCCTCATCGCTTTTTCGCGATAAGCATAAAAATCTTTGTTGTGCGATTCTCTCTGGCAGAGTCGCATGTTCTGAACATCGGCAATAGCGAGTTCTATCTGATTATCGCTCTCCTCTTCAATCTTCTTCAGCCATCCCTTGGCTCCCTTGTAATCCATCTTGGCTATACAGACAAAGGCAAGGTTGTTATAGGCTTCGGCACGGTCTGAGGGATAATCTTCTGAAAGCTTCAAAGCCCTCTCAGCCAGCACTTTAGTAGAATCGAGGTTGCGATAATGATAAGCATAGGATTGCTCGTTCAGCTCATCTACCCTTGCCTTATTCGAAGGAGAACAAGCTGAAAGAAAAAATGCCGCCACCACCAGAATTGATGATGGCGACATGAAACAAAACGATGCGAAAAACTGCATCTCTAATGAAAAATAGTCTAAATTAAGCGCGAGCCTTCGCGATGTAACCGAGAGCCTCCTGACACTTGGCTGTGATGGCAGCCCAGTCGCCAGCAGCAACAGTCTCCTTAGGGAAGAGCTTAGAGCCCATACCTACGCAGAGAACGCCAGCCTTGATCCAAGGAGTAAGATTCTCCTCTGTTGGCTCTACGGCACCTGTTACCATGATGTTGCTCCAACGCAAAGGTGCCATTACGTTCTTAACGAATGAAGGACCGCCTACGTTACCTGCTGGGAATACCTTGGTTACGTCGCAACCGGCAGCCTGAGCATTATTGATTTCTGTTACAGAACCGCAACCTGGTGAATAAGGAACCAGACGACGGTTGCAAACTGGAGCAATATCTGGGTTGAAGTTAGGACCTACGATGAAGTTAGCGCCGAGCTGGAGATACAGAGAAGCTGTACCGGCATCAACAACTGTACCTGCACCCAAAATCATCTCAGGGCAAGCCTTGTCGGCCCACTTTACCAACTCTCCGAAAATCTCGTGAGCGAAGTCACCACGGTTAGTAAACTCGAAAACACGTACGCCACCCTCGTAACAAGCCTTGATGACGTTCTTGCAGATTTCAACATCCTTATTGAAGAAAACAGGTACCATACCAGTCTCTTTCATGGCTGCCATAACCTGCATTTTGCTAAACTTTGCCATTACCTTATATGAATTAACAATGAATAGTTTATAGTTTATAGGAGCTACGCCGTAAGCAAGACAGTCTATAAACTATCAACTATCAACTATAAACTTTAAACTATAATTATCTCTGAACTCGACCATTAGCGTTACCGCCAGCCAGGCTCTCTACCTCGTCAGCAGATACCAGGTTGAAGTCGCCAGGGATAGTATGCTTCAAAGCAGAAGCAGCTACCGCAAACTCAAGAGCCTCGCCCTGAGTCTCCTTAGTAAGAAGACCGTGGATCAGACCACCAGAGAAAGAGTCGCCACCACCAACGCGGTCGATGATAGGGTTGATGTCGTAGTGCTTGCTCTGATAGAACTCCTTACCATCATAGATAAGAGCCTTCCAGCCGTTGTGTGTAGCAGAGAGAGATTCGCGGAGAGTAGAAACAACATACTTGAATCCGAACTCCTTCATCATGCCCTTGAAGATTCCGTAGTAACCCTCAGCATCAGTCTTACCGCCCTCTACGTCAGCATCTGGCTTGAAGCCCAGGCAGAGCTGAGCATCTTCCTCATTACCGATGCAAACATCAACATACTTCATCAGAGGACGCATAACAGAGATAGCCTTCTCAGAAGTCCAGAGCTTCTTGCGGAAGTTGAGGTC